>Ga0208645_1000064_pt1 | contig 178708 bp, 156 predicted proteins | sample VirMetDEL_Sep_01_FD_184519 | JGI IMG/M metagenome (GOLD analysis project Ga0208645, IMG submission 184519) | Aqueous microbial communities from the Delaware River and Bay under freshwater to marine salinity gradient to study organic matter... | ecosystem: Environmental > Aquatic > Marine >...
ATTGTTCCTAGCCGTATCACCGGAACCAAAGCACGTTATCAGCGCCAGCTGGCTACCGCTATCAAGCGCGCCCGCTTCCTGGCCCTGCTGCCCTACACCGACAGCCACGGCCGTTAATCGAACTGTTAGACAGACGTAAAGGATAGATCGCATGCGCGCCCTGGCTGAGTTCATCATGCGCGGCCGTATGCAGGCAATTGTTGTTGTGGCTGGCTCTGCCGCGCTGCCGATGTTGTTCTGGTTGTCCGCTGCGGCGGGAAGCCTGGTGTTGCTGCGTCGCGGGCTGAATGACGCACTGGGCGTATTGGTCTGGGCTGTATTGCCCGCGCTGGTCTGGTGGTATTTCGGTGATCCGCGGACATTGCTGGTGCTGCTGGGGTCGTTCGGGTTAGCGCTGTTGTTGCGCAATCAGAGCTCTTGGTCCCGAGTGATGCTGTGTAGCGTAGGGCTCGGGTTGTTGTATGCCTGGGCGCTGGGAATGGTTTTTGGCGAGCCAATTGCGGCACTCGCCACCGAGTTGCAAAAAGTGCTCCCCGACATGTTGTCGGATGCCTATCAGCAACTTTCGGTGGATGAGCAGGCCCGGTTGGGAGCATTGCTGGCACCGGTTCTGACCGGTTTGTTGGCAGGGCTACTGCAGATCACCACGCTGCTCAGTCTGATGCTTGGTCGGTACTGGCAGGCATTGTTGTACAACCCCGGTGGCTTTGGTCTCGAGTTCCGGTCGCTGCGTTTCTCAGCGTTGCCTGCGATGGTGTTGTTGATGGGCATGCTGCTGGGACCCAGTCTCGGTGTGCAGGTGGCGATGCTGGCACCGTTGTGCAGTGTTCCGCTGGTGTTTGCCGGCATCGCGCTGGTGCACGGGCTGGTCGCAAAGAATCGGATGTCTCGGTTCTGGCTGGTGGGGCTCTACGTCACGCTGGTGCTGTTCATGCAGTTGATTTATCCGTTACTGGCCGTTGTGGCCATTGTCGACAGTTTGTTTGATTTTCGCGGTCGGGCATCTCGTGATGACGATGCGGGACCTGCGAACGGTGAAGGTTAAGTTAAAGAGGTAAGACTCAAATGGAAGTCATCCTGCTGGAAAAAGTCGCAAACCTGGGCAACCTGGGCGACAAGGTAAACGTCAAGTCTGGTTACGGCCGCAACTATCTGCTGCCGCAGCGTAAGGCTACTGCTGCAACTCCGACCAACATTGCCGAGTTTGAAGCTCGCCGTGCTGATCTGGAAAAGGCTGCTGCTGATCGCAAGGCTTCTGCCGAAACTCGCGCTGCTCAGCTGGCTGAACTGGAAGTCACCATCACCGCTACTGCGGGCGATGAAGGCAAGCTGTTCGGTTCCATCGGTACTCACGACATCGCTGACGCGCTGACCGCCTCTGGCGTGGAAGTGGCGAAGAGCGAAATCCGTCTGCCAAACGGCACCATCCGTCAGGTTGGTGAGTACGACGTTGCTGTGCACCTGCACACCGATGTTGAAGCGACCGTAAAGCTGATCGTAATCGCTGGCTGATACCGGCTATCGTCTGGCACCTCTGGTGCCTGACGGTTACCATCGGGCACGTTTCCACGCGAGTGGAACGTGCCCTTTGTTTTTCTGAATGCCAAGAATTTCGAGTGCCATGAACGACATCAGTGTGCCCCAGCAATACGACCTGGAAACCGCAGCGCTCAAGGTGCCGCCACATTCCATCGAGGCCGAACAGGCCGTGCTGGGCGGCTTGATGTTGGATAACAATGCGTGGGAGCGCGTGCTGGACCAGGTGTCGGATGGCGATTTTTACCGCCATGACCACCGACTTATCTTTCGCGCGATTTTCACCCTCGCCGAGCGCAACTCCCCGTTCGACGTGGTGACGCTCTCCGAACAGCTGGATAAAGAAGGGCATCTGCCGCAGGTCGGCGGGCTGGCGTATCTGGGCGAGCTCGCAAAAAACACCCCATCGGTTGCGAATATCAAGGCATACGCGCAGATCATTCGTGAGCGCGCCACCTTGCGTCAGTTGATCGGCATTAGTAACGACATTGCCGACAGCGCTTATGCGCCGCAGGGGCGCACGGGAGATGAAATCCTCGACGAAGCCGAGCGGATGATTTTCCAGATCGCCGAAGCGCGCCCCAATACCGGTGGGCCGATAGGGATCAACGATATTCTGGTCAAGGCCATTGACCGGATTGACTCGCTGTTCAATGCGGGCGAGGACATTACTGGCCTGTCAACCGGCTTTGCCGATCTGGACGAGGCGACTAGCGGCCTGCAGCCGGCTGACCTGATCATCGTGGCCGGTCGTCCTTCCATGGGCAAGACCACGTTCGCGATGAACTTGGTGGAGAACGCAGTCTTGCGCTCCGACAAGGCGATCCTGGTCTTCTCGCTGGAAATGCCCGCCGACTCCATCGTGATTCGTATGCTGGCCTCTCTTGGCCGGATCGATCAGACCAAGGTGCGGACGGGTAAGCTCAGCGACGACGATTGGCCGCGGCTGACCTCAGCGGTCAATCTGCTCAACGACCGCAAATTGTTCATCGACGATACTGCCGGTATCTCGCCTTCGGAAATGCGCGCGCGTACGCGACGTCTAGCCCGGGAGCATGGCGAAATCGGCATGATCATGGTCGACTACCTGCAGTTGATGCAGATTCCTGGTTCCAGTGGCGACAACCGAACCAATGAGATTTCCGAGATCTCTCGCTCGCTGAAAGGCCTGGCCAAGGAATTCAATTGCCCGGTTATCGCGCTCTCCCAGCTCAACCGCTCGCTTGAGCAGCGCCCCAACAAGCGCCCGATCAACTCGGACCTTCGTGAATCTGGTGCTATCGAGCAGGACGCCGACATCATCATGTTCGTCTACCGGGACGAGGTGTATCACCCCGAAACGGAATACAAGGGCGTCGCCGAAATCATCATCGGCAAGCAGCGTAACGGTCCGATTGGGACCACGCGTCTGGCGTTCCTTGGTAAATACTCTCGCTTCGAGAACCTGGCGCCGGGCAGTTACCAGTTCGACGACGAATAACCGGCAGATGCCGCACCCGCTTGCGGGCCTGACAGAAACCGCCGGACAATAACGGCTCACTTCTGTCCTGAAGGGCTTTCCATGCGTCCCCTGGTTGCAACGGTCGATCTTGCCGCGCTTCGTCACAACTATCAGCTAGCCAAACAGTGCGCTCCAGGGCGTAAGGCCTTCGCCGTGGTCAAGGCTAACGCTTACGGGCATGGTTCGCCCGCGGCAGTCGAGTGTCTGCGCGATGTGGCTGACGGGTTCGCCGTAGCGTCGCTGGAAGAGGCGGAGCAGGTTCGATCGGTCGATTCGAATGCGAGGCTATTGTTGCTCGAGGGCTGCTTCGAGCCGAGCGAATATGTCGCAGCGGCCGAGCTTGGGTTGGACGTCGCCGTTCAAGGCGAAGCTCAGCTGGACGCCCTGCTGGCTGCACATATCGAGCGGCCGTTGAATCTGTGGCTGAAGCTCGACTCTGGTATGCACCGCTTAGGTTTCAGCGCCGATGCGTTGCGCTGCGCCCATGCTCGCCTGCAAGGCGCGACGCAAGTTGCAGAACTCAACTTGATGAGCCATTTCGCCTGTGCCGATGAGCGGGGCCATCCACTCAACGAGGCGCAGCTGGAGCAATTCACTGGTCTGCTGGATCTCGAATTCGACAACCGCTCATTCGCCAACTCCGCCGCTGTGCTGACCATGTCTGCTGCACACATGGATTGGCTGCGCCCCGGGATCATGCTGTACGGTGCTTCGCCATTCGCCGAGTTGAGCGCTAAGACCCTGGGGCTGAAGCCGGTAATGACGCTGACGGCTTCGATCATCGCGATCCGCGAGGTTTACGCGGGCGAAAGTGTTGGCTACGGCGCCAGTTGGGTGGCCCAGCGTCCTTCGCGTATCGCCACGGTTAGTTGTGGTTATGCTGATGGGTATCCGCGTACGGCGCCGCCCGGGACGTGCGTGGCGATCCGTGGCCAGCGTGTTCCGCTGGCTGGTCGGGTCTCGATGGACATGCTCACGGTCGACATTACCGATCTGCCGCCGGCGGGCCTTGGCGATGCAGTGGAGTTATGGGGCAACAAGATCCCTATCGACGAACTGGCGCAGGCCTGCGGCACCATCGGCTACGAGCTGCTGACCAAGGTTACCCAGCGAGTGCCGCGGCGCTATATCAACGGCTAGACTCCGTTTCGCTTGCGCAGCATCAGTAAAAGCCGACTAATCTGGTCGGCCTTCCTGATCATTTTTTGTGCTATATTCCGCGCCCGTTTTCGTTGCCCCGGTTTCTAGCCATGCACGCAGCCAAGCCCCTTTTTGACTATCCCAAGTACTGGGCCGAGTGTTTCGGTCCGGCGCCGTTCCTGCCGATGAGCAGGGAGGAGATGGATCAGCTCGGCTGGGATTCATGCGATGTCATCATCGTGACCGGGGACGCTTACGTCGACCATCCGTCGTTTGGCATGGCCATCATCGGGCGTCTGCTGGAAGCACAGGGGTTTCGAGTTGGCATCATTAGCCAGCCAAACTGGCAGAGCAAAGATGACTTCATGAAGCTCGGCCAGCCGAATCTGTTTTTTGGCATCGCTGCCGGCAACATGGACTCGATGATCAATCGCTACACGGCTGACCGCAAGATCCGATCGGACGACGCCTACACCCCGGGCGGGCAAGCCGGAAAGCGCCCTGATCGGGCGAGCCTGGTCTACAGCCAGCGCTGCAAGGAAGCCTACACTGACACTCCAGTCGTGCTCGGTGGTATCGAAGCATCGTTGCGCCGCATCGCCCACTATGACTACTGGCAGGACAAGGTGCGCCGCTCGATCCTGATGGACGCCACGGCTGACATCCTGCTGTATGGCAACGCCGAGCGGGCTATCGTCGAAGTGGCGCAACGCCTTGCGCGTGGTGAGACAGTTGAGCAAATCACCGATGTTCGCGGTACTGCATTTGTTCGGCGTGACGTGCCTGAGGGCTGGTTCGAGATCGACTCAACCCGTATCGATCGTCCGGGCAAGGTAGACAAGATCATCAACCCCTATGTGAATACGCAAGATTTGCAGGCCTGCGCCATCGAGCAGGAGAAGGGGCCAGTCGAGGATCCGAACGAGGCGAAGGTCGTCCAGCTTCTGCCCAGTCCGAAGATCGAACGTGACCGAACCGTGATCCGCCTGCCGTCGTTCGAGAAGGTTCGTAACGACCCTGCGCTATATGCCCACGCCAATCGGGTGCTGCATTTGGAAACCAATCCAGGCAACGCTCGCGCTCTGGTGCAGCGTCACGGCGATCATGACATCTGGCTGAACCCGCCGCCGATCCCCTTGACCACCGAAGAGATGGACTACGTATTCGCATCGCCGTATGCGCGCGTGCCGCATCCCGCCTATGGCGGCGAGAAGATCCCTGCTTACGACATGATTCGCTTCTCGGTGAACATCATGCGTGGTTGCTTCGGTGGATGTACCTTCTGTTCCATTACTGAGCACGAAGGCCGGATCATCCAAAACCGCTCGCACGAGTCGATCCTGCACGAGATCGAAGAGATGAAGAAGCTGCCGGGCTTCACCGGTGTGGTATCGGACCTTGGTGGGCCGACCGCCAATATGTACCGCATCGCCTGCAAGAGCCCTGAGATCGAGCAGCATTGCCGCAAGCCATCCTGCGTCTATCCGGGTATCTGCGAGAATCTCAACACCGACCACAGCTCCTTGATCGAGTTGTACCGCAAAGCGCGTGCGTTGCCTGGTGTGAAGAAAATCCTGATCGCATCCGGGCTGCGTTACGACCTGGCTGTCGAGTCGCCGGAATACGTGAAAGAGCTGGTTACTCATCACGTTGGCGGTTATCTGAAAATTGCGCCTGAGCATACCGAGCGCGGTCCGCTGGACAAGATGATGAAGCCGGGGATCGGCAGCTATGACAAGTTCAAGCGGATGTTCGACAAGTATTCGAAGGAGGCGGGCAAGGAGCAGTACCTGATTCCGTACTTCATCGCGGCGCACCCAGGCACCACTGACGAGGACATGATGAACCTCGCGCTGTGGCTGAAAGCCAATGGTTTCCGCGCCGATCAGGTTCAGGCTTTCTATCCGTCACCCATGGCGAGCGCCACGGCGATGTACCACAGCGGCAAGAACCCGCTGCGCAAGGTCACCTACAAGAGCGAAGGCGTGCCCATCGTCAAAAGTGAGGAACAGCGTCGTCTTCACAAGGCCTTTCTGCGCTATCACGACCCCAAGGGTTGGCCGATGTTGCGCGAAGCCTTGCAGCGGATGGGCCGCGCCGATCTGATCGGCAGCGGTAAGAATCAGCTGATCCCGGCGCACCAGCCTGCGACCGAAGGCTATCAGAGCGCCCGTCGCAAGAATTCGACCCCGGTGGGCAGCAAAAAGGCCGGACAGGGCGGCAAGATTCTCACCCAGCACAACGGTTTGCCTCCGCGCAGCCACGATGGCAACGCTTGGGACAAGCGTGAAGAGGCCAAGGCGGCAGCCGAAGCGCGGCGTAAGGCTGCAGCCGGTGGCGGCAAGCCTAGCGGAAAGGGGCGTAAGCCTTCCCAGCGTCCCGCTGTCCCTCGTTGAGCCATAACTGGCGCCCATCTGAGGCGCCATAGTTTCTATACGACGGCGTTCAGCCTTTGAACGCCAGTGTCGCCTGGTTCAGCTCGCTGGCCAGGTGCAGCATCTGTTCACTCTGCTCACGCCCACGGCTGATATGCGTCAGGTTGCTATCGCCGAGCTGATGAATACGTTCGCTGTGGCCACGGATTTCGCTGACCGCTTCGCTCTGCTGCGCGGTCGCTAGCGCGATCTGTGCCGCCATCTGCTCAATGGAACCGATGGTGACCACAATCTGATTCAGCGCCGAATCCGCCGTCTCGGCCAGCTGGGCTGTCTCTTCGGCGTGATTGACCTGGATGCGCATGGCTTGGACCGATTGATGTGCAGCGGTCTGCAAGCTCCCGATCAGCAGCTGAATTTCCTCAGTGGCACCACTGGTGCGTTGCGCCAGGGTACGTACCTCGTCAGCTACGACGGCAAAGCCACGTCCCTGTTCGCCAGCTCTTGCGGCCTCGATCGCTGCATTCAGAGCAAGCAGATTGGTTTGCTCTGCGATCGAGCGAATGACGGTCAGTACCTTGCCAATCGTTCCGGTTTCGTCAGCCAGGCGTTCAATGGCCAAGGCGTTGCTTTGCACTTCGCTAACCAGGCCGTGCAGTCCGGTCAGGCTTCTGCCGATGACCTGCTGTCCCTGGGTTACGGCGTGGCCCGCAGCGCGGCCGGCCTCGGCCGTCTGGTCTGCGCTGGTAGCGACATCCTGGATGGTGGCTTCCAGTTCGCCCAGCGCGTCCCGGATCTGCGCGGTGTCGCTGCTCTGGCGGCTGGCACCTTGGTGCAGATCATTGCTCATTTCCGCGAGGCTCCGACTATTGCCGGTCACCTCTTGTGCATGTTGGCGCAGCGTGCCGACAAGCGTGAGCAGGTAGCTGCGTAGCTGGTTGAGCGACGTGCCGATTTCGACCAGCTCAGGCGTTTTGGAGCGGATATCGATAGGTTTTTCGAAATCGCCGCCGGCCCAGGCGGAGAGCGCCGGAGCCAGTTGCCCAAGCGAGCGCGTGAGTTGGCGCTGCAAACGATCAATGGCAAGTGCAACCAACAGAATCAACGCGATGATGGTGCCCTGAATCAGCCGTACTTCTGCTTGGATACGGCCATGTTCTGCGCGGATCTCTGGCTCTAGGTCGTCGAGTGCCATTTGTAGGGATGCGACTTTCTGCTCTGTGCTGTCCATCAGTTTAAGGCGTTGCTCGATCAGTCCGCGGGTGCGTTGGAGTTCTCCCGGATATCGCTTCAGGAGGCTGGAGAGGTCGCGTTTGAGGGCGATGCCTTGGTCTTCAGTTGTCTGCGCTGGTGCTTGCTCGTCGAGATCCAAGAGCGCAGCGAAGGTGCTTGCGCCGGATTTTTGCTCACTCGCAACGCCGAGCAGGGGCAGGGCTTCGAGCGTTTGCGCTTCCTTCGTTATTGCTTGCAGCGCTTGCTCTACCTCAGCCGCCAACTCGCCGTTGCCGCTGGCCGTCAGCTTGGCCCTAGCGTGGCTGAGGCGAAGCAGTTGTCGACTTGCTTCGAACAATGGCTGTTGATAAAGAGTGACGGCTTCATGCTGACCTTGCGCGGCATAGCGATGCAGCTGCTCCAGTACGCCTGCTATCTCACGCTCGGCCTGCAGCAGCAGGCCTTGAGGGTCTCCTGCCAGCTTGCCTGCGGCGAGCAGCTCAGTAGCGGCGAACTGGTGGAGCTGTTCCAAGCTCGGCTGCAGACGATTGGCGAACGGGCCGGGCAGGGCGCTCACATCTGCTGCAAGCCCCTCTAGTTCGGTCAGGGCGGCCTTGTGTCGTAGGGCGTCGCCACTGCTCAGGTAGGTCTGGACATTGTCGGCGACCTGATGCTGAAAACGCTGGGAAAGGCTCAGGTACTGACCCATCAGCTGGTACGGACGCTCCAGCGCACGCTCCGACCACCAAAGCGTTGCGCCCAGGGCAAAGCAAATGGCGACGAGCAGCAAGGTGTTCAGGGTGGTAAGGGACTTCAGGCGCATCCTGGCCTCCGGGGATTCTGGAGGCTAGAAGATATGGCTGTTTGATGTCAGTTCTGTGACGGTCGGAACCTATCCACTCGGTTTCGTCCAGCATGTTTGGCGTTGTATAGCGCTTCGTCTGCCTGCTGAGTCAGGGATTTGATGTCCGCGCTCGGGGTGAGCTCGGCAATGCCGCAGCTAAAGGTGCAGGACAGATCGACTGGCTGCGCCGGGTAGCGGATTTCGGAGAAGCGTTCGCGTATTTCGTCCAGCACCTTCGCGGCGTTCTGCACCGTGGTGTCGGGCATGACCACCGCAAACTCCTCACCACCATAGCGGCCAATGTGGTCGGTCTTGCGCAGGCGTTGCTTGAGAAACAGGGCGAGGCTCTTGATCACCCTGTCTCCCATTGGATGGCCATAGGTGTCGTTGACCTTCTTGAAATGATCGATGTCGATCATCGCGAAGCATAACGGTTGCCCGTCGCGGCGGGCACGAGAGCTGGCATCTTCGAGCAGTTGCAAACTGTGCGTATGGTTGTAAAGGCCGGTCAGGCTGTCTCGGACGATCCTGGCTTTCAAGCTGCGGGCCCGCTCAGCGCGTGTGCGAACTGTGGCAATCAGATGGCTGGGTTTGATCGGTTTGGTCAGAAAATCATCGCCGCCTTCGTTCATCGCGTCGAGCTGCTTGTCGAGGTCGTCTTCGGCCGAGAGATAAATGATGGGCACGCTGACGTAGCGCTCATGCTGCCGGATCACTTTGGCCAGTTCAGTACCCATGCACTCGGGCATGTACATGTCGAGGATGATCAGATCCGGCTGGAATTCAGCCAGGTAGTTGATCGCCTGGATTGGCTCATTGAGTGTCTGGGTGATGATCCCCGCGTTGTTCAATACCCTTTCAGTGTGTGTCGCCTGAGCTCGCGAGTCATCGATGATCAGGACGCGGAAGGGTTCGTAGTGTGCAGTGCGGGTGAAGATTTCGATTTTTTCCAGAAGGCACGACGCATCGATGGTGCCTGTGAAGAATTCCAACCCTCCGGCGCGCACGGCCGCCAGTCGCATCGGTGTGTCGGTTTCCTGATGGCTGAAGAAAATCAGCGGCAGCTTTTCATCCAGTCCTTGCTGAATTCGCTCGGCAAGACGCAGGCCTTCACCGGGCCCGTTGAAATCGACGTCCATGACGATCGCGGCCGGGTGCCGCTCATGCATCGCTGCGCGGAATTCGCCATCGCTGGCGAAAGCCTGCGCATTCATGCTGAAGAATTCGAGCTGGCGAACCACGTGTTGGGCGCGTTGGTGGTCTTCCAGTGCGATGTAGACGGGTTTGCTCAACGGCGGGACGTAGGCAGACTGCCCACGCGGATCGCCATGGCGCAGCCCCGTGCGTGCAAGACGGTAGACCAATTGGCTGAGGGTGGCGATGGTGTCGCTGGACAGTCTTCCGCGATTGTCACGGATGTCGCCTAAGCAATCTTCGATGCCAAGCGCGAGCAGTCGGTGTTCGGTTTGCTCGAAGCGCTCGGCAAATTTTCGTAAGCGCTGATTGGCATCAGCCAGAGCAGACCGGTAAGCGTCATTCCACTCGCTGCGTTGCAGTTGCTGCCAGACTTCGAGCACCTCCCGAGCCTGGTGGATGACCCGTTGGGCGAAGTGCTGTTTGAGTTCTTCTTGGTCCGACATGTCCGGTTCCCTGGCCCGCTGCGGCAGTGCTCTCAGAGGCCACTGTAGTGGCTCAATGCTACCACCTATCAGTTGTTAGCAAAGGCTCTGGATAGGCGGCCTAGTTCTCATTATGAGGCTTGCCGCCGACCGGCTGCGTTATAGTGGTTCACATGCCGCACGCTCCGCGTGACCGGCGATCGAATCTTTGAATTTATGAAGAGAAGGACAGACGCCCATGTTGGATTGGAAGTATCGCTTCGGCCGCCTCGGCTTGTCGGGAAACTCAGCCAGAGCGGACGGGGCGACTCGCAATCCGCTATTGCTGGGGATCGCCCTGTTGATCGGCCTCTATTTATTGGTAGCCCTCCTGGTCGGATGGTACTGGAGCTCCGAGCCTGACCGGTTCCCGGTACAGCAGCATGTCCGGCAAGCCGCTGATGCGTCCCAGCAGCAGATCGTTAATGGCTATACAACGGTCGAAACCCTTAAGCAGGTCGCGAGCACCTTGCTCGACAAGCCAGGCGGCTATCTGAGCAACGACATCGCACCCCCCGGCATATGGCTGGACAATATGCCAAGCTGGGAATACGGCGTGCTGGTTCAGGTCCGCGACCTCAGTCGCGCGCTACGCAAAGATTTCGCGCGTTCCCAATCCCAGTCGACTGAAGACCCGGATTTGTCCAAAGCCGAACCGCTGTTCAACTTCGACAATCGCAGCTGGGCTCTGCCCGCCAGCGAATCGGAATACCGCAACGGTATTCGTTACCTCAACCGCTACCTGGCGCGTTTGAGCGACCCGACCGCCAAAGCGCAGTTCTACTCGCGTGCTGACAACCTGAATAACTGGCTTGGTGATGTGGGGACCCGGTTGGGGTCGCTGTCTCAGCGTTTGTCGGCCAGCGTTGGACGTGTTCGTCTGGACGGGCAGGTGGCGGCCGAGCTTGAGCGCGAAGGCGTGAGGCAAGTGGTTGAGGAAGAGCGCGTCGAGACGTCCTGGATGCAGATCGATAACGTGTTCTACGAGGCGCGAGGACAAGCGTGGGCGTTGTCGCATCTATTGCGCGCCATTGAAGTGGACTTTGCCGACGTGTTGGCGAAAAAGAATGCCGCGATCAGCGTCAGGCAGATCATCCGCGAACTGGAAGCTGCGCAGGAACCGCTGTGGAGCCCAATGGTGCTAAACGGCAGCGGTTATGGGGTGCTCGCCAACCACTCGTTGGTAATGGCGAACTATATTTCACGAGCCAACGCGGCGATCATCGACCTGCGTAATCTGCTGTCGCAGGGGTAACGAGCGCTCCGCGGCCCTTCGGGGCCGCGGTTTGTGTGCTCAGTCCAGCCCAAGCTTCTTCAGCCGATATCGCATGGAGCGGAACGACAGCCCCAGCCGTTGGGCGGCGGCGGTGCGATTCCAGCGGGTTTCTTCCAGCGCCTGCATGATCAGTTTGCGCTCGACCTCTTCGAGGTGGTCTTCAAGATTGTCGATCTGCGCCAGGCTTGCTTCGCCATTCTCCGGCATGCCGGGTGCATCGGAAAGCCGTAGGTCGCTGGGTTTGATTTCTTCGCCTTCACAGAGCGTGTAGGCACGCTCAAGCATGTTTTCCAGCTCGCGCACGTTGCCGGGGAAGCGATAACTCTGCAGTTTTGCCAGCGCATCGGGTTGCAGCCGGGCCGGCGTGTCGCCGCATTCCTGGGCGAGGCGGCGAAGCATCACCTCGGCCAGCTGCGCAATATCCTCGCGGCGCTCGCGCAGGGGCGGCACGCGTAATTCGATGACGTTCAGCCGGTAGTAGAGGTCCTGCCGAAAGCGTCCCGCGGCGACTTCGCTTGCCAAGTCCTTGTGTGTGGCGCAAAGAATCCGCACATCGACCACGACTTCCTTGGCGCCGCCAACTGAGCGCACGGCCTTTTCCTGAATCGCCCGCAGCAGTTTCACTTGCATCGGCAGAGGCAGATCGGCTACTTCGTCGAGAAACAGCGTGCCGCCATTGGCCGCCTGGAACAGCCCGGGCTTGTCTTCCATCGCCCCGGTAAAGCTGCCCTTCTTATGCCCGAAGAATTCGCTTTCCATCAGCTCCGAGGGAATCGCCCCGCAGTTGACCGGAACGAATGGCCGTTCGTGACGGGGTCCTTGCTCGTGGATCAGCCGCGCGACCAATTCCTTGCCACTGCCGGATTCGCCACTGATGTAAACCGGTGCCTGGCTGCGCGCCAGTTTCCCGATCTGTTTGCGCAGCACATTCATCGGCGGCGAGGCGCCGAGTAAGCGGCTGTCGACTGTAAGTTCGTTTGGGTTCGGCGTGCGCAGCCGCAGCGCGGTATTGACCAGTTCGCGGAGCCGGCCGAGATCCACCGGTTTGGTGAGAAAGTCGAAGGCCCCGGCCTTGAGCGCCCCAATGGCCGTGTCCAAACTGCCATAGGCGGTGATCATCGCGACCGGCAATTGCGGGTACTGCTGCTGAATGAACTGCACCAGCTCCAAACCGCATCCGTCAGGCAGCCGCATATCGGTCAAGCACAGATCGTAGTGCTCGCGCGCCAGACACTCCTTGGCTTCCTTGAGGTTGCGGGCGCTGCGGGTGTCCAGCTTCATGCGTCCGAGGGTGATCTCCAGGAGCTCACGGATATCGGGTTCGTCATCGATGATCAGTGCTTTCTGGCGAACGGTCATGGTCTCGGTCTTCGACATGGTAGTGCGGGTCCGCAATGTTAACGCTACATGACCTTGGTTGTACCGCGGCTGTGGCCGATGTGTGACCCGTTGCCTTCTCGGCGGGCTCAGCTCAGCTTGCGCGGATGCGCAAAGACGATACGAAAGCAGCTGCCTCCCTCGTCTCGTTCACGGTAATCCAGCCGCGCCTGATTGCTTTCGCAGAGCTCGCGAGAGATATACAGCCCCAGCCCCGTACCCTTGTTCTCGGTGGTGAAGAACAAGTCGAAGATATTCTGGACCTGCTCGGCCGGCACGCCTGCACCATCGTCGAGTACCTCCAGTACGGGGAGGTCGCTCGTCTCGTCTCGGAAGAGCTTCAGCCATACCTGTGCCTGGTCATGTTTCTGGCCACTGTAGCGCAGGCCGTTCTGCACCAGATTGGTTAGCACTTGAATCAGTTGATTCGGGTCCATGCGGGTCTGCAGTGAGCTGCCTAGGGTATCCACGTGGACAATTTGCTGAGGCGGTAGCGTCTGGCGAAATTCGCTGGCGAATCGATGCACCCAGTATTTCAGGTCCAGCAGTTGTGGCTCGGCCTGGCGTCGGCGCGACAGCTGCAGCACATTCTCGATGACCAGGTTCATGCGCCGCGAGTGATCCTGAATGATCTGCGTCAGCCGTAAATCCGCAGCGTCCAGCACCTCTGATTCCTGCAGCAGCTGGGCGGCATGGCTGATCGCCCCGAGCGGGTTGCGGATTTCGTGGGCGATGCTGGCGGTCAGCCGCCCGAGCGATGCGAGTTTTAGCTGCTGGGCCTTCTGTGCGATCTGCGAGATGTCTTCAAGAAACACCAGCGTGTCCTGCTTCACGCCATGCTGCAGCGTAGCGAAGCTCGGCTGCAAGGTAGCGCCGTCAGGCGTGGCTTTGAAGTTGCGCGGCCGCAGGGTCGGATTGTCACGCCAGCGTTGCAGGCCCTTGATAATTTCCGGGCAGCGCGGCGCTAGTCGTTCGCCAGTCAGTGACTGTTGTCCGAGCAGCTCGAGAGCGCCCTGATTGGCAAGCAGCACACGTTCCTGAGGATCGAGGACAAGGATTCCGGTGCGCATGCGCTGCAGAATCTGGGCGTTCAGGGCTTCGAGGTTTGCGACCTCTTCGGCGCGCTGGCGGGCAAGCGTTTCGCTGACTTGCAGCCGTCTGGTAAGGCCCTGCACTAATAGTGCGGCGGCGAAGCACAGTGTGCCAAGTGCGGCAGCCTGGACGTACTGACTGCTTGCCGCGCTGTCGCTTAGGCTGAGGTAGAACGTCAGATAGATGAGGCCGGTTGCGGCGACTGCGGCGATGAAAAAGCCGACGCGGCCGTGCAGCAGGATATTGGCGATGGCGACTGCTACGATCAGCAGGTTACCGATGCCGCTTGGCGTACCGCCTGCGAAGTAGAACAGTGCGGCTAGCAGGGTGACGTCCAGTAACGCGAGCGCCAGTACCGGCAGCTCTCGCTTGGGGTTCTGCAGCAAGACGGCTGCGAAGACGTTGAGAATCAGATAGAGCCAGGCGCCGTAGTAGAACGCCGTCGGGTTGGTCATGCGCATCAAATCGTTGTGCAGGTCGCTGCTAATGAGCAGAACCAGCACCAAGCCGATTACGACGCGATAGAGATGATAGAGCCGAAGGATTCGTCGGCCCTTGTAACCGAAAAACGTCAGGCGTTCAGTTCCCACCCGACTTGTTGTCCTGTTCCAGATGCGCCTGGCTGCAATACCACCGATCATGGCTCTGCAGTGCCTGCTCACGTGGCAGATGCACGCCGCATTGAACACAGCGAACTGTCATGACCGTGGTCTGTTGCGGTTTGCCTGCTGCAGGCTTGCTGGTCAGGCGACGCCAGAGCCAGAACGCCGCTGCAATCAGGATGATCCAGAACAACAGTCGAAACAGGCCCATATATGTACTTCCTGGCTAAGCCGTGCGGGCCTGCCGTTCTGGCAGGCTGCGGTTGGGTACTCAGTCGAACAGGCCGAAGGTCAGATAGCTCCACCAGGACCGGTCTTCGCTTTGCTCTTCCTTTGCAGCTTCGGTTTCCGCTTCCCTCAACACTGGGCGCAGTTCATCCGGGAGATCCTGGGCAGCATTCTCATACTGGCGCACCACGTCGCGGTTGGATTGCGAGCGGTCCGGGGCTTTGTTCTCGGTGTCGATCAGGCCAAGTGTGGCGCGGGACAGCCAGCTGCGGTTATCGGCCTCTTCCTGGCTAGGCACGAACTCACCCTCTTCCAGGCTGGGGTGTTGCGGGTAGTTGAGCTTGAGCGTTTCCAGGCTGGTGCCAGCGAGCTCCTCGAGGCCAAGGCGTTGATAGGCTTCGGTCATGACGGCCAGGCCATCGCCGACGGCGGGTGTGCCCTGGAAGTTTTCTACTACATAACGGCCGCGGTTGGCAGCGGCGACGTAGGCCTGGCGGCGCAAGTAATAGTCGGCAACATGGATCTCGTTCGCGGCCAACAAGTTACGCAGATAGACCATCCGTGCCTTGGCATCTGGGGAGTAGCGGCTGTTCGGGAAGCGAGTGGTCAGCTGGGCGAACTCGTTGAAGGAATCGCGGGCAGCGCCGGGGTCACGCTTGGTCATGTCCAGCGGGAGAAAGCGCGCCAGCAGGCCGCGATCTTGGTCGAAGGAGGCTAGGCCCTTCAGATAGTAGGCGTAGTCGACACTAGGGTGCTGCGGATGCAGGCGGATAAAGCGTTCAGCCGAGGAACGAGCGGCTTCCGGCTCGGTGTTGCGGTAATAGGCATAGATCAACTCGAGCTGTGCCTGTTCGGCGAAGCGGCCGAAGGGGTAGCGGGACTCGAGAGCCTTCAGCTTGTTGATCGCAATGGTAAAGCTCTTATTGTCCAGGTCGGCCTGTGCCTGCCGGTACAGTTCCGCTTCGCCGAGGTTTTCACTGATGGTTTCGTTGGACGAACAGGCAGCGGTAAGGGCGAAAATGGCGATCAGCAGCAGGTGTTTCACTTGCATGGCGGCTTGCGTCCCTGTGACGGCTGGCTGTCTTGCGCTGAGCCGTCCTGTTATGATGGGCGCCCCGGCTGACCGGGACAAAGACGCGGTATTTAAACACAAGCGTGTTGCTGAAACCAAAGGCTGCACCCGTGTCGCTGTCGAGGGGCTGCTCAGACTCAGGATCTGCCCATAGGCCTCCTGTCTGTCGATCAGAGCATCTCCCCCCTTTCTCATGTAGCGGCTCATCGCCTGTCGCAATCGGTGCGAATCGCACGGTTGCCTCTCCAACTATTGAAGCGCCCTTAATTATGTCCACGATCACCACCCAGGCCATTCATCTCCGCGCCGAGGTGCCCTACGACCTCGGCGGGCAGCGCCTTGATCAAGTTGCGGCACAGCTGTTCTCCGAGCATTCCCGTTCGCGACTCGCCGCCTGGATCAAAGAGGGTCAGCTCACCGTCGACGGCGCTGTTCTGCGTCCACGAGACACAGTGCATGCGGGTGCCGTTCTGGAGCTTTCCGCCGAGCAGCAGGCTCAGGGCGAATGGGTGGCGCAGGACATTCCGCTGGATATCGTTTTCGAAGACGAACACATTCTGGTGCTGAACAAGCCGTCCGGGTTGGTGGTCCATCCTGCTGCCGGGCACGCCGACGGCACCTTGCTCAATGCCTTGTTGCACCATGTTCCTGATCTGATCAACGTGCCGCGTGCCGGCATCGTGCATCGCCTGGACAAGGACACCACCGGCCTGATGGTGGTGGCCAAGACCTTGCAGGCGCAGACGCGTCTGGTGGAACAGCTTCAGGCACGCAGCGTCAGCCGTATATACGAGGCTATCGTCATCGGCGTGATCATCACCGGCGGCACCATAGATGCACCCATTGGTCGGCATGGGCAGCAACGTCAACGTATGGCGGTGGTCGAGGGCGGCAAGCCTGCCGTGAGTCACTATCGGGTGCTTGAGCGCTTCCGGTCGCACACTCATGTTCGGGTCAAGCTTGAAACCGGGCGTACGCATCAGATCCGTGTGCATATGACCCACATCGGTTACCCGCTGGTGGGTGACCCGCTTTATAGCGGTCGTTTTCGTATCCCGCCGGCAGCGAACCCGACGATGGTACAAACGCTGCGCGATTTTCCGCGCCAGGCATTGCATGCGCGCTTTCTGGAGCTCAACCACCCGATCAGCGGCGAGCGGTTGAAATGGGAATCGCCGTTGCCGGATGACTTTGTCTGGCTGCTGACGTTGTTGCAACAGGATCGCGAGGCCTTTAGCGGGTGACCGATTGGCCGGAGAGCTGGATCCGTCCCGACTGGCCTGCGCCTCGCCGAGTGAGAGCGTGCGTGACTACGCGCAGCGGTGGCGTGAGCCAAGCGCCTTTTGATGGCTTCAACCTGGGCGATCATGTCGGGGATGTGCCCGAGCGGGTGGCTGCGAATCGACAGCACTTGCAGCGGCTGCTCGGTTGCGAGCCTGCCTGGATGAGCCAGGTTCATTCGAATTGCGCTGTTGAAGCCAATCCGCGCAGTTGCCCTACCGCCGATGCCTGCTGGACGGGTGAAGCGGGTATTGCCTGTGCAGTACTGACCGCCGACTGCCTGCCGGTATTGTTCTGCGACCTCGACGGGACGCGTGTCGCGGCTGCCCATGCAGGATGGCGTGGGCTAGCTGCCGGCATGTTGGAGGCTACCGTAGCGGCCATGGCGGTGCCTGGGCCGCAATTGATTGCGTGGCTCGGTCCTGCAATAGGCCCTACGGTATTCGAGGTGGGCGGCGAGGTGCGTGATGCGTTCATCTCTCGCCATCCCGCTTGTTTCGAAGCCTTTACCCCCAGCCATCGCGCGGGTCACTTCATGGCCGACATCTACCAGCTCGCCCGAATCCGTCTGGCTGCGTGTGGCGTTACGGCTGTCTTCGGCGGCGGTTTCTGTACCGTCAGCGATCCCCGTTTTTACTCCTATCGCCGTGCCGCCCGCACAGGGCGCTTCGCCAGCCTGATCTGGCTGGTCTGAGTCGCGCGGCTCACGGCCTTGGCGTCTCGCATCTGGCCTGCGTTAAACCAACGACATGACCTGCGTCAAGGTCGCATGGCTTGAATCTCCAACAATCAACCTCATCTAAGGTCCATCTCGCAGGCTTTCGTTCGAGTGCGTTTCAGTGCACGGCCTGCCTTACCTAGAAAGGTGATTACATGCGTATCGATCGTTTGACCAGCAAGCTGCAGCTTGCGCTTTCCGATGCTCAATCCATTGCTGTTGGTTTCGACCATTCGTCCATCGAGCCCCTGCATTTGATGCAGGCGCTGCTTGAGCAGCAGGGTGGGTCGATCAAACCGCTGCTGATGCAGGTGGGCTTCGACATCAATGGGTTGCGCCAAGCGCTGACCAAAGAGCTTGATCAGTTGCCGAAACTGCAAAACCCGACCGGCGACATGAACATGTCTCAGGATCTTGCGCGTTTGCTCAACCAGGCTGACCGCCTCGCGCAGCAGAAAGGCGACCAATACATCTCCAGTGAACTGGTGCTACTCGCTGCTTTGGATGGCAGCAGTCGTCTGGGCAAGCTGCTGCTCGACCAGGGTGTGAGCAAGAAGGCTCTGGAAAACGCCATCAGCAATCTTCGGGGTGGTGAGGCCGTCAACGACCCCAACGCCGAAGAGTCGCGGCAAGCGCTGGACAAGTACACCGTCGACATGACCAAGCGCGCCGAGGATGGCAAGCTCGATCCGGTGATTGGTCGCGATGACGAAATCCGCCGGACCATTCAGGTGCTGCAGCGGCGCACCAAGAACAACCCGGTGCTGATCGGCGAGCCAGGGGTGGGCAAGACCGCCATCGTCGAGGGGCTGGCTCAGCGCATCGTCAATGGCGAGGTGCCCGATGGCCTAAAGGACAAGCGTCTTCTCTCGCTGGACATGGGGTCACTGATCGCTGGAGCGAAGTTTCGCGGCGAGTTCGAAGAGCGCCTCAAGGCGGTGCTCAACGAACTGAGCAAGCAGGAAGGCCGGGTCATCCTGTTCATCGACGAGTTGCACACCATGGTAGGCGCCGGCAAGGCTGAGGGCTCGATGGACGCGGGCAATATGCTCAAGCCGGCACTGGCTCGTGGAGAACTGCATTGCGTCGGCGCGACTACGCTTGACGAGTACCGTCAGTACATCGAAAAGGATGCGGCGCTGGAGCGACGCTTTCAACGTGTGCAGGTCGATGAGCCGAGTGAAGAAGACACCATCGCCATCCTGCGCGGCCTGAAAGAGCGCTACGAGGTGCACCACGGTGTCTCCATCACAGATGGTGCAATCATCGCGGCGGCGAAACTATCGCACCGCTACATCACCGATCGGCAGCTGCCGGACAAAGCCATCGACCTGATCGACGAGGCGGCCAGCCGTATCCGTATGGAAATCGACTCCAAGCCGGAGGAGCTCGATCGTCTCGATCGGCGTTTGATCCAGTTGAAGATCGAGCGCGAAGCACTGAAGAACGAGGATGACGAAGCGACCAAGAAGCGTCTGGCCAAACTCGACGAGGAGATCGTCAAGCTGGAGCGCGAATACGCCGACCTTGAAGAGATCTGGAAGTCGGAAAAGGCCGAAGTGCAGGGCTCTGCCCAGATGCAGCAGAAGATCGAGCAGGCCAAGGCCGACCTTGAGGCCGCCCGGCGCAAGGGCGACCTGGCACGTATGGCGGAGTTGCAATACGGCATCATCCCCGACCTTGAGCGCAGCCTGCAGATGGTCGATCAGCACGGCAAGACCGAGAATCAGCTGCTGCGTAACAAAGTGACCGATGAGGAAATTGCCGAGGTTGTCTCGAAGTGGACCGGTATCCCCGTGTCGAAGATGCTCGAAGGCGAGCGCGAAAAGTTGCTGAAGATGGAAGGCCTCCTGCACCAGCGTGTGATCGGCCAGCACGAGGCGGTTGTATCAGTAGCAAATGCCGTTCGCCGTTCGCGGGCCGGATTGGCCGATCCGAACCGTCCCAGCGGCTCTTTCCTGTTCCTCGGTCCGACCGGGGTGGGCAAGACCGAATTGTGCAAGGCTTTGGCCGAATTTCTCTTCGACACCGAAGAGGCCATGGTCCGAATCGACATGTCCGAGTTCATGGAGAAACATTCGGTTGCGCGCCTGATTGGAGCACCGCCGGGCTATGTGGGCTATGAAGAGGGCGGCTACCTGACCGAGGCCGTACGGCGCAAACCTTATTCGGTGATCCTGCTCGATGAGGTGGAGAAGGCGCATCCCGATGTGTTCAATATTCTGCTGCAGGTGCTTGAGGATGGCCGGCTGACCGACAGTCACGGGCGGACCGTGGATTTTCGCAATACCGTAATCGTTATGACCTCGAACCTGGGGTCGACCCAAATCCAGGAGCTGGTAGGCGATCCTGATGCGCAGCGTGCAGCAGTGATGGATGCAGTGAGCCAGCACTTCCGGCCGGAGTTCATCAACCGTATCGACGAAGTGGTGGTCTTTGATCCGCTGGCCCGCGATCAGATTGCCGGCATCGCTCGCATTCAGCTGAGTCGACTGCGCCAGAGACTGGCTGAGCGTGAGCTGAGTCTGGAGCTAAGTGACGAAGCCATGGATAAACTGGTCGCGATTGGCTACGACCCGGTCTATGGCGCTCGGCCTCTGAAGCGGGCGATTCAGCGTTGGATCGAGAATCCGCTGGCACAGAAGATATTGTCCGGCGCATTCGAGCCAGGCTCGAGTGTATCGGGCACCGTACAGGGAGATGAGATCGTCTTCGCCTGACGCTGGTGATGCAGGCACCCTTCTATCGAGCGGTGCCTGCGGCCTCTTTATTAAAGCGGAACGGGGTCGCGTCACCGAGTCGTGCAAATCATTGTAGTAAATCGTATTTTTTCTGTTGACAGCCGCGCCGATAACCGTAAAATGGCGCGCCTCTGAGGGGGGAATGCAAAGCGGTAACGCAGGCCACCTGAGGAGCTGGAAATGAAGTTCCGCGATAGCTCAGTCGGTAGAGCAAATGACTGTTAATCATTGGGTCCCAGGTTCGAGTCCTGGTCGCGGAGCCAAATTCCATATCGGGGTATAGCGCAGTCCGGTAGCGCGCCTGCTTTGGGAGCAGGATGTCGGGAGTTCGAATCCCCCTACCCCGACCATTTTTGGGTCGTTAGCTCAGTTGGTAGAGCAGTTGGCTTTTAACCAATTGGTCGTAGGTTCGAATCCCACACGACCCACCAAAATCGCCTCGTTAAGAGACGTGAGAAACCGGGAGATCCGAAAGGGTCTCCCGTTTTTTTTGGCCTGGATTCCTCGCGTTTTTCACTTCTGTCGCCGGAAAGCTATCCGGTACAGCCAGCGCTTGTCCTCATAATGGCGCTGGCTACCGGCTCAATCAATGAAGCTTGAGGCGTGGCACTGTGCTGGTGCTGAGTTTGTCCCCGATCATCATCAGGCCGGTACGAGCCACGCCGTATAGCGCGATCTGATGCATCCGATACAGGGAAACGTAAAACATCCGCGCTAACCATCCTTCCAGCATCACATTGCCGGTGAGGTTGCCCATCAAATTGCCTACGGCTGAGAAGCTCGACAGCGATATCAGGGAGCCGTAATCACGATACCGGTAAGTGGGCAGATCTTTGCCCTCGAGTCGCCGGGCAATCGATTTAGCGAGTAGCGATGCTTGCTGATGCGCCGCCTGCGCTCGCGGTGGTACGTTGCGATCGCTGTCCGGTTGCGGGCATGCGGCGCAATCGCCGAAGGCGAATATGTTCTCGTCTCGGGTGGTCTGCAGCGTGGGAAGCACCTGCAGCTGGTTGATTCGATTGCTTTCCAGTCCGTCTATGTCTTTTAGGAAGCTTGGCGCTCGGATACCGGCAGCCCATACCTTCAAGGTGGCCGGGACAAAGTTGCCATCCTTGGTATGCAAGCCTTCATCGGTTACCTCGCTCACTGCGGCGTCAGTGAGTACCGTAACGCCCAGATCTTTGAGTGTTTGGTGGACCGGCTGGCTGATCCGCTCCGGTAGCGCAGGCAGCACCCGTGGGCCAGCTTCAATGAGCGTGATATGGACGTTTTCCGGCTTGATGCCGTTTAGCCCATAGGCAGCGAGCTCCCGTGCGGCGTGGTGAAGCTCGGCGGCAAGCTCGACCCCTGTGGCGCCAGCACCGACAATCGCCATGTTGATGGTGCTTTGATGGCCTTCAGCGGCATGGGCGCGCATGTAGTGGCTTAGCAGCAGGCGGTGGAATCGTTCTGCTTGCTCACGTGTGTCGAGAAATATGCAGTGCTCGGCGGCGCCCTTGGTGCCGAAATCATTGGTCGTGCTACCGACTGCGATAACCAGCGTGTCATAGCTCAGCGTGCGAGCCGGCACCAGCTCGACTCCATGCTCATCGAAAGAGGCTGCAAGGTGTACGCATTTGCGCTCACGTTCCAGGCCGCTCATGCGACCCATCTGGAACTCAAAGTGGTTCCATTTCGCCTGCGCTACATAGTTGAGCTCGTCAGCGGACGAGTTCAGCGAGCCGGCGGCCACTTCATGCAGTAAGGGTTTCCATATATGCGTCAGGTTGGCGTCGATCAAGGTAATACGCGCCTTGCCACGCTTGCCCAGGGTTCTACCCAGGCGGGTGGCAAGCTCCAGGCCGCCGGCGCCGCCGCCAACGATTACGATGCGATGTGTCATGGAATGAACTCATAGGCTTTACGGAATTCGGTTCGGCGCCTTGTGGCGGTCATAGGACCAGGCGGCTAAGGAGGCGGCTCAGCAACCCCAGGGCGAGCACCACTGCCAGGACCAGCACAAGGAGCAGCCACGGCCGAAAAGGCCGGCGCTCGACTTGGTGCTGAGGTGCGCTGAGGTAGTGGTCAACGCGTTCCTGGTCTTCGGGTTTAAGACGGCTGGGCATACGCACCTCGAAAGGGGATGCAGGCATTCTAGCGGTGCGAGGGCAAAAGCCAAGCGTGACGACGCTTGGCAGTTGGTTCTGGTTGGCTGGATGGCAGCGTGGGGCGGGCTAGTGGGGCAATGGCGTGGGGCAGTGTTTCTACCCGTCCCACTTGTCTCTATCGCCCATTGTTGTGTTTAAGGCTCCGAAGATTGCCAATGACCGACTCCAGGGCGCGGTCGAAGAGCAGGGCATCGTTGAGCAGGCGTATTGCACCGCGACGGAATTCTATCGCGAGGCCCATTCGGGTTTTCTCCAAGACTTTCATGCCGGTGCGGTTGACGAAAATATATTTGCCCGTGGGCTTTATCACCGCAGCAAGCTTGCAGCGGAGCTTGTGCTCTTCGTCCTCCTGAAACTCGACCCAGCTGCCGACTCGCAGGTTATCGACCTGCATGAGCGCTTCGTCGTTGTCGTCCAGATTGATTTCCGGCTCATGCTCCCGGGTTTCACCTGGGGCGAGTAAAACGATCTCCTCGTTGACCTCAACCATCGCTGAACTGGCCGGTTCGTTGACGGGATCTTCGCGTGGAGGCAGTTCCAGCTTCTGGTCGGCTGCAGAACTACCTAGGTCGAGTGGTTCGCTGGCTGGCGCAATTTTGGCCGGTTTGTTGAGCTGCTGTAGGGTCTGCACATGCAGCGCTTCGAGTCGGGTAAAGAAATCGCTGGTAGAGAAGGGGTCAAACGCCGCGCTTACCAGGCCGTCGCGAAGGTTCTTCAACAGGCTTGGAACAAGCTCCAGTAGTCGCGCGCGGGACTCGAGATCTTCGTGTGGCGCAACGCTCCATATAAGGTCATCCATAGTGGCCAGCGCAGCCTGCCACTGTTCGGACTGAGTGCCATGCTTCAGGCAGGTCAGCAGTAGAACCTTGCTCCACGCTTCTTGTAGCAGTCGAACAACAACTTCGGGCAGGGTTTTGCCGAGCAGTCGCTGATTAAGCGCATGTTCGACCTCCTGGCGGGCCATTTCGGCTTTAGCGCGTCCTTCTTCGGCGTCCCGCGTGCGCTGTTCTAGCAGTTCGCTACGGCGTCGCTCGTCGCCGGTGAAGGCGAGGAAGTCGGCGAGCAGTTCGGAGAAGATGGCAGGATCATCGACAAAATCGTTCAGCAGGCGCGCCACAATCTGCTCGATTTTCTGGTACAGGCTGTCGCGCTGGACTTCGTCCTGATCGGCCCAGCCCATTGAGGCTGAGGCGATCTCATTAAGCAGACGTCGGGCTGGGTGACTGCCTCGGCTGAAGAAAGTCTTGTCCAGCACCGCTACTTTTAGCACCGGGATTTGCAATCGTCCGATCAGTGCCTTGAGTGAGTCGGGCAGGGTGCGGTCGTCGAGAATGAACTCGAACAGCATCGACACAAGGTTTATGACGTCTTCGTCGACTTCGCCGACCACGCGTGATTTGCCGCTCTTGGCGCTGACCCGATGCAGCAGTTGCTCTAGCTGGTCCTGCAGATCGAACTCATCGACCTGCTGGGGTGCGCGTGACTGCAAATGCGAGAGCAGACGCATGAGATCGTTGCTGGAGATCGGAATGGCGTCGCTGGGCAGGTTACGGGCCGGTAGCGCACTTCCGCGCAGTTCCGAAAGCAATGCCTGGAGGCTGCCGAAAGCTTCCTGAACGCCACTGTCAACGTATGCGGGTGCTTCGCTGAAACCCGCTCCAGACCTTGAGGGGCTGTTTCCTGACGCGCCTGGGCGGTTTGACGAGCGGCGTGGCTGCGCTGATTGCAGTTCCGGCAGGACGCTCGCCGCCACCAGTATCTGGTTGGATTCGGCATACAGCTGCTCAAGATCGGTCAACACGTAACGTTCGAACAGCTTGAGAATGATCAGCTTGACCTTGATCTCGACGCCCAGGCTGCGGCAGGCCTCAAGGAAATACTCACAGAGTTGCTGGGGGCCCAGCGGATTGTTCTTGTCGTCGAGCTTTTTGCTGACCAGGACGTTGATGCGGGTTGTGAGGTGGCTGAGTGGCTGACTGGCGCGGCTCATTACCTTGGCGACCATGGTGTCGATCGCGACCGACTCTTCCAGTTCGTCGTTCTGCACCAGCGCCAGGCTCTCAAACGATGCTTCCTGCGGCGCGGGCTTACCGATTTCGTATTGGTTGAGTTTGGAAAAAGATTCAAAAACCTGTTGCAGGAAGCTGCGCTCGATGCCGCGGCGCTTCATGCGCAGATCACGCATAGCTTCAAAAAAAGCGTTCTGTTCGGCGTTGCTGGTGGCGCGGTCGGCAATCTCAAAGAGCGAGTCGTCAGCGTTGTCGAACAGTGTCTGCAATGCCAGGCGCAGCTGCTGGGCGGCTTTATCGCGCACGCTGATGAGCGCGACAGGTAGTCTACCTGCCGGCGAGGTGGGCTTTTGCTCGGCGCTGGCCTTGAGGTGCACCACTTTCGCATCGGTTCGCATCGAGACTCTCCGGTCGCCTGTGATTCAAGCGCTGTACATTTGTAGCATGCCGCTGATTTTAGGCGGGGGCAACGGCCGAAATCGCTTGGGCTGGGCTCGCCATTTCTGTGGCGCCAATTTATGAGTCCATTATATGCCGCTTGTTCACTAGCCTAGCGCGGTTTTGTTTTGGACATGAAGCAGCTCACAGATACTCGCGTGTTTCCTACAGGTGGTCGGAAAATGCCGAGCGCACCAAGAGCCACATGACGTTTCATCCGGTTCGGTTCATGCGTCATGACCAGCGCAAGCTTTATACTTTGCTGAATTATCTGGGAGCCCACCGTGACCAATATCACTCTTGCAGACCTGTCCGCCGAAATCGAAACCAATGTACGCAAGGCGCTGATGGAGGATGTTGGCGCCGGCGATATCACCGCGCAGTTGATCCCTGCAGAGCGGCTCGCCCAAGCGGTGATCATCACTCGCGAGGCGGCCGTTATCAGTGGTACGGCTTGGGCCGACGCGGTGTTCCGGCAGCTGGACCCGCGGGTGGCTGTGCATTGGCGTGTGGTCGATGGCGAACAGGTGGCGGCGGACCGTGTGCTGTTTCAACTGGAGGGCCCGGCACGTGCGCTGCTAACTGGCGAGCGCGCGGCGCTGAATTTCCTGCAGACGTTGTCGGGGGTTGCGACCCGTTGCCGACATTACGCCGATCTCGTCGAAGGCACTGGTGTGCGGCTGCTCGACACGCGCAAGACTATTCCCGGGTTGCGTCTGGCGCAGAAGTACGCCGTAACTTGTGGCGGTTGCCATAACCATCGAATCGGACTGTACGACGCCTTTCTGATTAAGGAAAACCACATCGCTGCCTGCGGCGGTATCGCTGAAGCCGTCGCAGCCGCACACCGCATCGCTCCGGGCAAACCGGTAGAGGTCGAAGTGGAGAGTCTTGACGAGCTGGAGCAGGCCCTGCGCGCAGGCGCTGATGTGGTAATGCTTGATGAGTTGAGTCTGGCGGACATGCGCACCGCGGTTGGCATTACGGCGGGGCGGGCAAAACTGGAGGCGTCGGGAGGGATTGATGACGGTACGCTGCGTGCGATTGCCGAGACCGGCGTGGACTATATTTCCATCGGCGCGTTGACCAAGCATGTGCGTGCAGTTGACCTGTCCATGCGTCTAACGCAATAACGCAATACGAGGCGGCACCAAAGTGCCGCCAGTCAGGCTCAGTGCTTGCTTTTCAGACCGAAGTTTTCATGCAGCGTGCCGGGTACATCCGCGTCTTTGGGCGCGTAATCCTTCGGCGGCTCGGTGAACGTCGGCGAGCTGAGGCGCTCACGGTGGCTATGATTCTCCTCGCTGTGCAGCGCCGCTTGCAGGCGCTGGCGAGTCTGCTCGTCAAGCGCCAGCTTGTCCGCACCATCTGACAGGTGATCCTGCATGTCCTGATAGCTGTTAGTCAGCTTGCGCAACAAGCTGGCCGTGGTATTGAAATGGGTCACCACTTCGCTTTGATAGGTGTCCAGGCGCTCTTGCAGTTCGTCCACCTGGCGCTGTGTGCTATTCGGCGCGCTGTTTCGCGCAATCAGGTAACCAATGACGATGCCGACGATCACGCCGACGATCGGGAGCAACCAGGTCGCGAAGGTCTGTTCCACGAATACTTCCTCTATAAAAACGGCTGTGCTGTTCAGCAGCGAAACCTTGCGCTGGCGGTCGGGCAGGGCGACTGTCGGGCCGGGACGCAGCTGCTATGCGCGGGCGCACCGCCTGATGCGGTGGTTTTTCCACGGCTTGATACGTTAACGTCTCGTTCCTGCCCTGTATACCGCAACACGCTATGGCGATCACCGCGCAGGTACAAGCAAGACGAGCCAATTAGCCCCAAGGTCACGGAGTTACTTTGTTGAAACGCGAAAACCCCATATCCATAGAGGGTCCGGCCGGCGTGCTGGAGGGCCTGCATTTCGATCAGCCCGAAGCGTGCGGACTGGCGCTGATCTGTCATCCCAACCCGGTCAAGGGTGGGACCATGCTCAATAAGGTGGTGTCGACCTTGCAGCGCACGGCTCGCGATGCGGGTTATGCGACGCTTCGGTTCAACTTTCGTGGGGTTGGCGGCAGTGCTGGGCACCATGACATGCACACCGGCGAAGTCGACGACGCCGAGGCCGCGCTGCGCTGGTTTCAGGCGCAGCACCCACGATTGCCGCTGACATTGTTGGGTTTTTCCTTCGGTGGCTTCGTCGCGGCGGCGCTAGCGGGGCGGCTCGAAGCCCGAGGCGAAGCGTTGGAAAGACTGGTTCTGGTTGCGCCCGCGGTTTCGCGTCTTGTTGATCAGCCATTGGCTGAACGCTGCAAGTTGACCATCATCCAGCCCGACGATGATGAGGTCATCGAGCCAGCGTCGGTACATGCATTTTCCGCCGGGCTTCAGCATCCCCATGAATTGCTGAAAGTGGCAGAATGCGGCCACTTTTTTCACGGCAAGCTGGTAGAGCTGAAAGAGCTGGTCGCGCCGCGATTGGGCTAGCGGTGAGCTAGTCGCCGCACGTGCTGCACGATCACTCAAACTGGCCGTGGCTCGCTCCATTTTCAACGGAACGCCAGCAGGTTTGCCGCTGGCGTCGACCGAATCGAGATCAACGTATGAAAACCCGAATTCTCACCGGTATCACCACCACCGGCACGCCTCATCTGGGCAATTACGCCGGCGCCATCCGCCCGGCCATCTTGGCCAGCCGGGAGGCCGATGCCGACTCCTTCTACTTTCTCGCCGATTACCACGCGCTAATCAAATGCGACGACCCGCTGCGCATCCAGCAGTCGCGTCTGGAAATTGCTGCAACCTGGCTGGCCTGTGGCCTGGATGCGGATCGGGTGACCTTCTACCGCCAGTCCGATATTCCCGAGATACCCGAACTGACCTGGCTGTTGACCTGTGTCGCCGGCAAGGGCCTGCTAAACCGCGCCCACGCTTACAAGGCGTCGGTAGACAAGAACGTCGAACTCGGTGAAGACCCTGACGCGGGCATTACGATGGGCTTGTTCAGCTATCCGGTGCTGATGGCGGCCGACATACTCATGTTCAATGCACACAAGGTGCCGGTCGGGCGCGATCAGATTCAGCATGTGGAAATGGCACGTGACATCGCCCAGCGTTTCAACCACTTGTTTGGCAGCGGCAAGGAACTCTTCACCCTTCCCGCAGCGGTGATCGAGGAAAGCGTGGCAACACTGCCTGGCCTTGATGGACGCAAGATGTCCAAGAGCTACGACAACACCATTCCGCTGTTCGCCAGCGCTAAAGAGCTGAAAAGCACCATCGCGCGCATTGTCACCGACTCCCGGCAGCCCGGTGAGCCTAAGAATCCAGACGACTCCCACCTGTTCACCATCTACCAGGCATTTGCCACCCCGGCGCAACTGGCCGAGTTCCGCGCCGAGCTGGTCAGCGGTCTGGCCTGGGGTGAGGCCAAGCAGCGCTTGTTCGACCTGCTCGATCGCGAGCTGGGCGAGGCGCGAGAGCGCTACCACACCCTGATGCAGCGCCCGGGAGATCTGGAGGATATCCTGCAGGCAGGTGCCGCCAAGGCGCGCAAGGTCGCAACGCCGTTCCTCGGCGAATTGCGGGAATCGGTGGGGCTGCGGAATTTCCGCAGCGAAGTGGCCAGTGCCGCGCCGGTGAAGAAAAAAGGTGGCAAGGCCGCTCGCTTCGCCAGTTTCCGCGAAACTGAAGGCAGCTTCCGTTTCCGTTTTTTTGCCGCCGATGGAGAAGAGTTGCTGTTGTCACGGCCGTTCAGCGATCCCAAGGCGATTGGTGCGCTGAGTCAGCGCCTGATCGCGCAGGGCGTGGATGCCCTGGAACTCCGAGCCGATGAAGACAATCAATTTACCCTGTGGCTAGACGGCGATTGCATCGCTGACAGCCCCAGCTACGCCGATGAGCAGGCTTTGGAAGCAGCCATGCTGCGTCTGCGCCAGGCATTGGCGACGCTTGCTGCGTAACTCCCGCACCGGATGCGCCGATCGTGGTCGACGCTTCCCTGCTGATCTCATACGAGGCTCCAGCAATTGAACGACCTGAGCAAATTGCCAACCACCCAGGGCGCGGCTAAAGTGTCGGCCCCGTTTCACTACCCAGAACCCGCCATGACCCCTCTTGAGCGCTATCAGGAAGACCTGAAACGTCCTGACTTTTTTCACGATGCCGCCCAGGAAACCGCGGTGCGACATCTGCAGCGTCTGTATGACGATCTGGTCGCTGACGACCGCAACAAGTCCGGGCTGCTTGGCAAGCTGTTCGGCAAGAAGCACCAGGAGCCTGTGAAAGGCCTGTATTTCTGGGGCGGCGTTGGCCGCGGCAAGACCTATCTGGTTGATACCTTCTTCGACGCGCTGCCCATTGAGCGAAAGACCCGTACGCACTTTCACCGTTTCATGAAGCGCGTGCACGAAGAGATGCGCACGCTCAAGGGTGAGAAGAACCCGCTGACCATCATCGGCAAGCGCTTTGCGGATGAGTCGCGGGTGATCTGTTTCGACGAATTCTTCGTGTCGGATATCACTGACGCGATGATCCTTGCGACCTTGCTGGAAGAGCTTTTCAAGAATGGCGTCAGCCTGGTCGCAACGTCCAACATCGTGCCGGACGGGCTCTACAAGGATGGCCTGCAACGTGCGCGCTTCCTGCCAGCGATCGAGCTGTTGAAGAAGCACACCGAGATCGTCAACGTCGACAGCGGCATCGATTACCGTCTACGTGCGCTCGAACAGGCCGAGCTCTACCACTTCCCACTGGATGCCGAGGCGGAGCAGAGTCTGGAAAAGAGCTTCCGCAGCTTGCTGCCAGAGAAGTGCCGGGTTCAGGAAAACGAACCCCTGATGATCGAGAACCGCGAGATCGTTGCTCGCAAGGTTGCCAGTGGCGTGGCCTGGTTCGAGTTCCGTGAACTCTGCGACGGTCCGCGCAGCCAGAACGACTACATCGAGCTGGGCAAGATTTTCGATGCAGTGCTGGTTTCCAACATCGAGCGGATGGACGTTTCCAAGGACGACATGGCACGTCGGTTCATCAACATGGTTGACGAGTTCTACGACCGCAACGTCAAGCTGATCCTGTCGGCCGAGGTTGAGTTGAAAGACCTGTATGCAGGCGGCCGGCTCGAGTTCGAATTCCAGCGGACCCTGAGTCGTCTGCTGGAGATGCAATCCCACGAATATCTGTCGCGCCCGCACAAGCCCTGATAACGCCCATGCGACACACGCGGCAAGTCTGCTTCTCGCACGACTTGCCGTTTGTGTTTTATGGGTCAGGCGCTTTTATGGCGATACTGCTGTCGATACTGATTCGGCGACAGTTCGGTGTGCTGGCGGAACAGGCGGGCGAAGAAGCTCGCGTCGTCGTAACCCACTTCGTAGCTGATGGTCTTGATGCTTTTTCGGGTCGTGGAAAGCAGCGTCTTTGCCGTTTCGATGCGTAATCGCTGGAGATAGTGCAGCGGCTTGTCGCCAGTGGCCGTCTGGAACCGGCGCATGAAATTGCGAATGCTCATGCCGTGATCACGCGCTACATCTTCGAACCGAAATTTCTCCGCGAAATGCTCCTCAAGCCATTCCTGGATCTGCAAAACCCGGGTGTCCAGGTGAAGCTTCTGTCCGCCGAAGCCTATTCGGCCCGGATTGTAGTTGCGCCGGACCTCGAACAGGATGTCCCGCGCCATGCCTTGAGCGATATGGGCGCCGCAGTAGCGCTCGACCAGATGGATATAGAGGTCGCAGGCTGACGTGGTGCCGCCTGCACAGTAAAGATTGTCGCTGTCGGTCAGGTGCTTTTCCTGAGTGAACAACACGCGCGGAAACCGTTCGACGAATTCATGGGCGAAACGCCAGTGAGTGGTGCCCTCACGGCCGTCAAGCAACCCCGCAGCAGCCATCCAGAAGGCCCCGCTGGCCTCGCCGCAGATCGCGCTGCCGGCCGCATGCCGCTCCTGTAACCAGGGCGAAACCTGCGGGTAGCGCTGGCAGATAGCGTCAAAGTCGCCCCAGAATGCCGGTAGGATCACGGCGTCTGCCTCATCCAGGGCTCCGTCCACTTCAATGCGTGGGCCGCTGAATGTACTGACCGACAGCCCGTCCGGGCTGACCAATGACGTCTCGAACGCGGGGTTGAGATCGAGTCCCAGCTGCTTGCCGTAGCGCAGGCTGGCCATGTGGAAGAAGTCCTTGGCATGGAGCAGGGTGGAGGCGAACACACCGTCTGTAGCCAGAATACTGATACGTTTCAAGGGGGGGGCGGTGAGCATGCGAGATCAGGCTGTTCCGATTGTTATTGTTTGGGATAAAGCAGGGTAAAACTGCCGCAGTCCGGCGGGAGCGTCTTATTTTTTCGCGTGACTGTCCAGTCCCAATGCGGTGCGGCTGTGGAACCGTACTTGCGGGCGACCGTCAGATCAGGCTGAGAGGATCACCATGACAGAACCTAGATCGCAACCTCGCGCTGACCTTCAGCGTTGGAGCGGAAGCACTGCTGATGCCCGCGCAATCCAGACCCAGCTAGCCGACAAGGTTGTCCTGGCCGATGAGTTCGGTCCGTTAAAAGTGATCGCCGGCGTCGATGTGGGCTTCGAGGACGGCGGCAAGATCACCCGTGCGGCGGTCGTGCTTCTCGATGCCGAAACCCTCGAACCTCTGGCGCAGGCTCTGGCGCGGATACCGACTTGTATGCCTTACATTCCGGGGCTACTGTCGTTTCGCGAACTGCCTGCCGTGCTGCAGGCGCTCGACTCCCTCGATCAGACGCCCGATCTGATTTTTTCCGATGGGCATGGCATCGCTCATCCGCGTGGTCTTGGCATTGCGGCTCATCTGGGTGTCGTTACCGGACTGCCGACCATCGGCGTCGCGAAGAAGATCCTGATCGGGAAGCATACGGCGCTCGGCGAGCAGCGGGGCGAGCAGGTCGATCTGTTGGACAAGGGCGGAAAGGTGATCGGCACGGTTCTACGCAGCAAGGACAAGGTGCGTCCGCTGATCATTTCACCGGGCAACCGGGTCAGCCTGGAAACCGCACCGCAATTAGTCATGCGTTACGTCACTCGCTATCGGTTGCCCGAGCCAACCCGGCTGGCCGATCGCCTGGCCTCGCGCCGTGACGAGAAGCGCGCCGGTCCTCAGCAGTCGATGGAGTTGCAATAGCCTGACTGCTTGCAGCGGGGTGGTTGCAGGCGCTAGCCTTCAGACCCGCAGTTCAACCAGGTTTCGCCGTGATGCAGCTGGATCATGCGACAGGATGGTGCCGAGGTGTACGCCATTGCCCTTCGCCCAACTTCAACCAGCGTCCGGACGGCGAGATTTCGCTGCTGGTCATCCACAACATCAGCCTGCCGCCTGGCCAGTTCGGGACCGGGAATGTCCAACAGTTTTTTCAGAACTGTCTGCCGTGCGACGAGCATCCCTTCTTCGGAGAAATAGCGAACCTGCAGGTGTCAGCGCACTTTCTGATCGAACGTGATGGCGCGATCACTCAGTTCGTCTCTTGTCTGGAGCGCGCCTGGCACGCCGGTGTTTCCTGTTTCGGTGACCGGCAAAGTTGCAACGACTTCTCCATTGGGGTCGAGCTGGAGGGCACTGACGAAAAGCCGTTCAGCGAAGCCCAGTACGACAGCCTGATCTCACTGTGTCGCCTGCTTCAGCAGGCCTATCCGGCGATCACGCCGGAGCGCGTCTGTGGCCATAGCGATATCGCGCCGGGACGCAAGACCGATCCCGGTCCCGCATTTGATTGGCAACGTTTGCGCACGGCCTCGATCGTTGCCTGAACTGCCCTGACAGGATTCGATAGATGATTTTTCTCGTGGTGTTCTTGGCCCTGGTCATCGATAAGCTCACCGATTGGCGGCGTGCGGTGCAGGATGACGGACCCTGGCTGCGCCTGCTGGAGCGCGTCGAGGGCGGCACGGAGTCGAGGCGCGGTCCATGGCTAAGTCTGGCCATTCTGGTGCTGCTGCCGGTGCTGGTGCTCGGCTTGCTGTTGATGGCGCTCGAGCCACTGGCCTATGGCTGGCTGAGCCTGCCGCTGCACCTGCTGGTACTGCTTTACAGTCTGGGTCGAGGCCAGGGCAAGCGTGAGCTCGGGCCGTTCCGCGATGCCTGGCGTCGTGGCGATGACGAAGCTGCAGCACTGGTCGCCGAGCGTGACCTGGGACTCAGCGCGACGGATGCGCCGGGCCTATTACGTGCCGTGGAAGCACAGCTGCTCTGGCGCAGCCATCAAGGCTTCTTTGCCGTGATCTTCTGGTACGTACTGCTTGGTCCCGTGGCGGCGCTCGCCTATCGGCTGCTTGCGTTGACCATCGAGCACGCCAAGGCCGAGGCCATACGCGAGCGGGCGGGCCAGTTCAGGCATGCCTTCGACTGGCTACCGGTGCGGGTGCTGCTGGCAAGCTTCGGCTTGGTCGGCAATTTCGTCGCGGCTAATCGCGCCATGCTGGCTGATTTGTTGCACTGGGGTGTTCCTGCTCGGCAGCTCTTGGCCGAGGTCGGCCCAGTGGCGGCTGACCTGGACGAACCCTACGCCGGGCAGGCGGGCATCGGGCGCCTCGACAGTCTCGCCGCCTTGCTCGTGCGCGCTCGCATCCTCTGGTACGCGGCAATCGCACTCTGGATTCTGCTCCTCTAGCGAATCGATGCCGCTCAGCGCTCGGTAGAGACACTCCGCACAATAGGCGCTCCGCATAAGTGCGGTGGATATGCCGGAATCGGCGTGTCTTCTGCCAGTTGTCGGGGTGTCACTCTGCCATTACCTTAAGTTACATGAGCCCCGTCCGATATCCCGTATAAGTTTTCTCGCACCCTTCTCTGACGAGCCCTGCCGCAGTCTCGACGCTGATGGCAATACAACAAAAAATTGGGAGACGTCTTTTGAAAAGTCTGTTGTATCCGGCTATCGCCCTGATGAACCGTCTGAGCTTCGGCATGAAGTTCAGCCTGATCAGCGTTCTGTTTTTCGTCCCCATGCTGCTGACCAATTTCTATCTGGTGCGCGACTCCTACGAGGAGTTCGTCGGCACCCGCACTGAGCTGCGCAGCCTGGAGCTGCTGGGCACGGCCTTGCAGCTACGCCGGGAAATGGAAGACTGGAAAGATCTGGTCGAGATCGAAGGCATTATCGGGCAGACCGGTGAAGTGCAGGCGCTGATCACCCGACTGGCCAATGCCGAACGAGAACTTGCCGCGCGAATGCAGAACCTGACGCCGGTCAGCGATAACCCTGAGCAGGTCGCCGAATTCGAAGCGCGCCGGGATGAGCTCGACGCTGCACTGCGTGAGGCTCAGTCGCAGCAGTCCTTGCAAGCAAAAGCCGCTATGGCGCGGACGGTGTTGGCCAAGGCGCAGGTAATGATCAAGCTGATCGCCAGCCAGTCGGGCTTGAGTCAGGACAGTCAGCGTGATGTCCGCTTACTCTCTGAGCTTCTGACCTCGGCGACGCCGACCATCACCGCTGCGCTCGGTGAAGGTCGGGCGGTGGGCTCTTACACCTTTGGTCAGGGCTATTTGAACTCCGATGCCAGCAACAAACTGGACGACCTGCTGCTCGAGCTGGAGAAGCAGCAAGCGCAATACGGTGCCCAACTGCATGACGTGCTGGGCAGCAGCCCCGCCGCCCAGAGCCAACTTGATACACAGGCAAAGGCGAGCCGCGACTCTCTGCAGTCCAGCAGCGATATCTTCCAGGATCAGGTGATCATGGCCGAGGCGCTGGATCAGCCCTGGGAAAATTTCTACGACCTGATCAGCGCCGAGATGGCGAAAACCTATGCGCTCAACGACGCCATCCTCGCCTTCCTGGATGACCAGCTCGAGCAGCGCCTGGAGCAGAAGCAATTACTGATGGTGCTGCTGCTGGCCGCACTGGCAGTGGTGTTTGTACTGATCGTCTACCTCTACAGCGCGTTCTACATGTCTACCCGCGCATCGCTGCGCAGCCTCGGTGCCACCATGGACCGAGTGGCGGCTGGGGATATGACAGCGCGTTTCAAGGTGCAAAGCCGCGACGAGCTGGGCGAGCTGGGTCAGGTGTTCAACGAGACGGTGTCGAAAATCCGCGAACTTATCGAGCGCGTCGGACATACAGTGGCCGAAGTAGAGCGTCAGGCTTCGCGCGTGGAAACCGTCTCTGGCGAGAGTAACCAGACGGTGTCCGAGCAGCGAGGGCAGATCGAGCAGGTCGCCACGGCAATGAACGAGATGTCGGCGACCGCGCAGGAAGTGGCCACCAGCGCTGAAGCCGCAGTGGGCAGCGCTCAGAGTGTCAATGAGGAAACCGTCAGCGGTCGCACCCTGGTCGAGGCGCAGGTGAGCGGCATCGGCCTCCTGGCGGCCGAGATCGAACAATCGGTGAGTGTGATCAATCAGCTGGCAAGCGACAGCAAAGCCATCAGCCAGGTATTGGATGTCATCAAGGGCGTGGCCGAGCAGACCAACCTGCTGGCGCTCAACGCGGCGATCGAGGCGGCACGCGCAGGCGAGCAAGGCCGCGGCTTCGCTGTGGTAGCCGATGAAGTGCGCAGTCTGGCCAAGCGCACCCAACAGTCCACCGAAGAAATCGAGCAGATGATTGGTCGCCTGCAGGGCGGCGTCGGTGCCGCGGTCAAGACCATGCACTCCAGTCACTCCATGGCTGAACAAACGGTCAGCCAGTCGGCCCAGGTTCAGCAGGCACTTGAGAACATCCTTGGTGCGGTCGGTGTCATCGTTGACCAGAATCACCAGATCGCCGCGGCCGCCGAGCAACAGACCGCCGTCGCCCATGACATTGATCGCAACATTGTCGCGATCAATGAGGCTGGGCAGCGCACCGCCGAGGGCGCAGGTCATACCGAGCAGGCGAGCCGCGAGCTCACCGAACTGGTTGGACGCCTGCAGCAATTGATCGGCGCGTTCCGCGTCTGATCCTGCCGCTTGTTAAGTTGCGCCCAGTCGCTTGTCGGCGTTGTGCCTAGGCAGTGATGTTGGGCAGAGCGGGCCTGGACTGAGCGCGCTCACTTCCAGTCAAACACCTCACAACTATTCAGATAGCTGGCCTCGGCCAGCTCTTCCGGGCTGATGCCGCGCAGTTCGGCCAGCTCTTTGCAGATGTCCGGGAGGAATTCCGGGCTATTGCGTTGACCGGCGTGGCTGTGGGGTGTGATGTCCGGGGCGTCTGTTTCCAGGACGATGCTCTCGAGTGGCAGTTGCTGCAGCACACGGTGCATGCGGTGCGCCTGGGGCCAAGTACCGGCGCCGCCCAGACCGAGCTTGTAGCCGAGCTTGATGTACTCCCGCGCTTCTTCCCAGCTGCCACTGAAGGCATGTGCGATGCCGGTGCGCTTGAGCTTGTAGCGCTTCAAGGCGGCGATCATCGGCGCGTGGGCGCGGCGAACGTGAAGCAGTACCGGCAGTTCAAATTCATTGGCCAAGTCGAACTGTGCTTCGAGCAGCTCTTGCTGGCGATCCTTGTTCGGGTTCTCGATGTAATAGTCGAGGCCGATCTCGCCGATGGCGCAGAGCTTGTCTTGGCCGCGCAAGCGCTGCAGCCAGTCGCGTAGCGCGTCGATATGCTCCGGTCGGTGATCCTGCAGGAACACTGGATGCAGACCCAGCGCGGCATAGACGGCTGGCTCGTTCAATGCCATCTGCCAGACCCTGTCCCAGTTCGCCTGATGCACGCCAAGCACCAGTACGCGTTCGACTCCAGCCGTGGCGCAGCGGGCTAGCACCTCACCACGGTCCGCGTCGAAGGGATCGAAGTCGAGATGGGTGTGGGTGTCGATCAAGGGCAAGGCTGGCTCTCCTTCAGTGGGTGCGTGGCAGTGCGTCAGCGGTGTAATTCTTCTTCGATCTGGATATCGCTGACGCCCAGTTCGGCCATGCGGCTGTGCTCGCTGGCGCGTTCCGGAATTTCCCAAGGCGCGTCGACGCTGGCACGGGGCTCTTTGACGTGGTGTAGCAGGATCTCCAGCTCGGCTTGCTCCATAGCAGGCGCCTCGAAGGCGCTCATTGTCAGCGAGGCGGGTTCGCCATTGATCAGGTAATGGATGCGGTAGCGTTTCAGTTCGGTCATGGCTGGACTCTTTGCGGTGGCATGTGAAGCATCCGACCGCTAAATCGCTCTCAGGCTCCCGATTCATCACGCTCCGAGTCGAGCAGGGCGGCTTTTCGCTGGACGCCCCAGCGATAACCGGTCAGCGCCTGGTTGGCGCCCACCACGCGATGACAAGGCACCAGCAACCCCACCGGGTTGCTGGCGCAGGCACGGGCTACAGCGCGCGCATGACTGCCAAGGCTTGCAGCCAGCTCACCGTAACGTCGGGTCTCGCCCGGCGGAATGTTCCGCAACGCCTGCCAGACTTGTTGCTGGAATGCGGTACCACGCAAGTCCAGCGGCAGCTGCGCGGCGCGGGTGGGCTCTTCCAGCTGGGTGATGATCGAACGCAGCCATTCGCCGAGCCCAGCTTGATCGGGTAGCAGATCTGCTGCCGAGAAACGGGAGCGCAGTTCTTCGAGTAACGCCTGCGGTTCATCTCCGAACAACAGTGCGCATATCCCCTTTTCGCTGGCCGCCACCAGCAGCAGCCCCAAGGGGCACGGGCTGGTGGCATAGCGCAGGGTTTCGCCGGCACCTTTGCGTCGGCGCTGGGCCGGGCTGATCGCGGCGGTGTGCTGATAGGCGCCGCGCGTGCTGCCGTAGCCGGCGTCCAAGGCTGCGCCAAGCACTGACTCGGCATCCGGCAGCTGCATCTCCAGTCGCTCTCGTCGGCGCGCTGCGGCCCAGGCGCGCGGCGTGAGGCCGGTGCGCGCCTTGAATGCGCGCGCCAGATGCGACGATGACAGGCCGATACGGGCAGCCAGCTGCTCCAGGGTCATCGGTTCGACGCTCTCATCCAGCAGGCGGCAGGCGGCGACTACCAGCTCATCGAGCTGTTCGGCGAGGCTCTTGCCTTGAGGCGAACAGCGTCTGCACGCGCGGAAACCGGCGGCCTCGGCCTCGTGGATGTGGCTGAAAAAGCTGACACCCTCGCGCCGGGGACGACGTGCCGGGCAGCTCGGACGGCAAAAGATTCGGGTCGAATGCACGGCGAACACGAAGCGCCCATCGAAGCTCGGATCGCGATCGCAGAGCGCTTGCCAGCAGTGGTCGAAATCGAGCATTGCAGTGCTCCCTGGGTGAATGAGCGCGATTGTCCGCCCTGGCCGGCTCTGATGCCAATCCACAGTACGCTTTCAAACTTGCGGGCGAGCATGGAAGCCCGTTCGTGATTGCCGTAACCTGCAGATCTGCATAGTCAAATAGGGTCTGTAAGCCGCTGATGAAAACGCCAAAACGACTCGAGCCGTTGGTCGAGGATGGGCTGATCGACGAAGTGCTGCGCCCGCTGATGAGCGGCAAGGAAGCAGCGGTTTATGTAGTGCGCTGTGGTGATGAGCTACGTTGCGCCAAGGTCTACAAGGAAGCCAACAACCGCAGCTTCAGACAGGCCGTCAAATATCAGGAAGGCCGCAAGGTTCGTAGCAGCCGCGATGCTCGCGCCATGGCCAAGGGCTCCAAGCATGGGCGCAAGGAGAAGGAAGAAAACTGGCAGAACGCTGAAGTGGCCGCCTTGTTCAGGCTGGCGGATGCCGGCGTGCGCGTGCCCAAGCCGTATGACTTTCTCGATGGCGTGCTGCTGATGGAGATGATCTCCGGCGAAGACGGCGATGCCGCGCCACGTCTCAACGACGTCGACCTGCACCCCGACGATGCGCGGGAATTTCATGCCTTCATGATCCATGAAGTGGTCAAGATGCTCTGCGCCGGGCTGGTGCATGGCGACCTCTCCGAGTTCAACGTGCTGCTTGATGAGCATGGGCCAGTGATCATCGACCTGCCTCAGGCAGTCGATGCGGCGGGTAACAACCACGCCTTCGAGATGCTCGAAAGGGACGTTGGCAACATGTCCGCCTACTTCGGGCAGTTCGCGCCCGAACTCAAGTTCACCCGCTACGCCAAGGAAATGTGGGCGCTGTACGAGGACGGCAAGCTCACGCCTGAATCCGAACTGACTGGGGAATTCGCCGAGCCGGAAGATGCGGCGGATCTGGATGCCGTGATGCGGGAAATCAAGGCGACCCTGGCCGATCAGGCGCGCAAGGAAGCCCTGCGCAACGCAACGGACGAGCCCAGCGACGAGCCGCCCACGCCGCCCTGGATGCGTAACTGAGCGGCGCCTGGCGGGGCTTGATCGCTTGATCTAAGACACGGAGGGACGCTATTCGGGCGTCCCACTTTGGAGCGATCACTGTTCAGTGTCCGCGTGATGCTAGCTGCCTATGAGCGTCGGGATCGCCAGCAAGCTGGCTCCTACAGAGCGAAGGCGTTCCGGGCGCTGAGGATCGCAAGGCTGGTCGGCGGTCCGCTTGTCGTAGAAGCGAGCTGCTCGCGATCGTCGCCCGGCGTTCCCCCGGATGCTCGCTGCCTGTACCAGTCCTGATCGCCAGCAAGCTGGCTCCTACAGAGCGAGGGCGTTCCGGGCGCAGAGGATCGCAAGGCTGGTCGGCGGTCCGCTTGTCGTAGAAGCGAGCTGCTCGCGATCGTCGCCCGGCGTTCCCCCGGATGCTCGCTGCCTGTGCGAGTCCTGATCGCCAGCAAGCTGGCTCCTACAGAGCGAAGGCGTTCCGGGCGCTGAGGCTCGCAAGATTGGTCGGCTTTCCGCTTTTCGTAGGAGCGAGCTTGCTCGCGATCAGCGCCCGGCGTTCACTCTAGGGCAGTCGCAGAACTACTGCTCCGAATGCTCCGGCTGCTCCGGCGCTTCGCTCGTGTTGTCTGCATCCGACACCGCGCTCGGCTTCATCTCCCAGCCGCCACCCAATGCCACGAACAAAGCCACCTGTGCCGTCGCCAGCGCCGTGCGGCCTTGCAGCGCTTGCTGGCGTGCCTGTAGCGAACCGCGCTGGGCGTCGAGCACCTCGTTGAGGTTTGCCTCGCCCAGTCGATAGCTCTTCTGCGCCAGCTCATAGGCGTATTCGCGATGGCGCAGGGTGTTGCTCAGCGAGTTCAGGCGGCGTTGCTGCCCGTCCATGCGAACCAGTGAACGCTCGACTTCCTCCATCGCTTCGGCCAGCGCTTGCTGAAAGCCTATGTAAGCGCTTTCACCCTCCACATCAGCCAGGTCTATGGCTGCGCCGCGCCGGCGGTAGTCGAGAAAGGGCAGGCCGAAAGTCGCACCGAGGCGGGCGAAATTCGAGGCGGTGGAAAAGGCATCGCCCAAGGCCAGCCCCGAGCGGCCGACTGCCGCCTGCAAGGCAAGCGTCGGGAACAGGTCGCGGCGGGCGGCCAACGATTGCAGTTGAGCTGCTTGCAGTTGCGCCGCTTCGGCAATCAAGTCCGGGCGTCTTCGCAGCAGGTCCAGCGGCTGCCCGGGCGGGATGGGCTTGTCTGCCAGCGGAACCTTGGCGTCGGCTGTAAGCCGCCGGGCGATGCTTCCCGGTGGCTCGGCGAGCAGCGTATCCAGAGCCAGCCTCGCTTCGGCCAGGTTGATTTCCAACTCATCCAGATCCGCCTGCAGTGAGGCACGCTCAGCGGCGCTGGCTTCGACATCCAGCCGGGTGACCTCGCCCGCCTCGAACAGTCGGCGGGCGATGTGTTCAAGACCTTTCGCCAGCTCGATCCCCTCAACCAAAAGCGCGCGTTGCCCCTCAAGGGCGCGCAGTTGCATGTAACCCTGCGCCATGCTCGAGGCGACCGCCAACCGGGCTGCAATGGCCTGGGCCTGGGCGGATCGGATCTGCTGGCGCGCACTGTCGGTTCGCGCGCGGGTGGCACCGAAGATATCCAGCTCCCAGCTGGCCTGTAGCGCCAGTTCCCAGTTATCGAAGGTGATCACGTCTTCGTCCGGAATGAACTGGTCGATGGGGCTGTTGGGGTTCTGCTCGTTGTTGTTCTCGATCCACTGGCGGCTGGCCGAACCGGGCAGATCGAAGGTGGGGAAGAGTCCCGCGCGGGCCTGCCGCAACTGCGCACGTGCGGTGTCGACGCGCAGCATGGCCAGGCGGATGTCGCGGTTTTTCTCCAGCGCCTGGCGCACGAGCCTTGTCAGCACGGGATCGTCGAATCGCTGCCACCAGTCGGCAAGCGCCTCGGCATCGGCTGGCTGTTGGCGCACTGCATGGAACCAGCTATCCGGCACGTCGGGCGCGGGCCGCTCCGGGACGCTGGAGCAGGCGCCGAGCATCAACGCCAATGCCCAGGCCAGGGGCGTGCGGGGCAGTCGGCTCGGCATCAGGTTTCCTCCGGTTTGACGCGCATGAACAACAGGTACAGACAGGGCACGGCCAGCAGGGTGAGCAGGGTGGCAAAGCCCAGCCCGCCCATGATGGTCACGGCCATGTTGGCGAAGAAGGGGTCGAACAGCAGCGGCACCATGCCCAGTACCGTGGTGCCGGCCGCCATCATCACCGGTCGCAGGCGCGAAGCGGAGGCTTCGATGATGGCCGTCAGCCGAGGGACCTCGTCTTCTATCTGCCGGTCGATCTCGTCCACCAGCACCACGGCATTCTTGATCAGCATGCCCGTCAGGCTGAGCAGGCCGAGCAGGGCCATGAAGCCGAACGGTTGGCCGGTCACCAGCAGCCCGAGCGTGACGCCGCACAGCGCCATCGGCACCACCAGCCAGATCATCAGTGGCTGACGGACCTTGGCGAACAGCAGCACCGTGACCAGCACCATCGCCAGATAGGGCACCGCGAGCGTGCTGGCCAGCGCCTGCTGGGCATCGGATGACTGTTCGTGGTCGCCGCCCCATTCCAGCGAATAGCCGATCGGCAGTTCGATGTCTTCGATCAACGGACGAATGCGCTCGAAGGCGACGTTGGTGTTCTCGCCGTCGCGCGGCTCAGCACGGACGGCAATGGTCCGTTCGCGGCCGTAACGGCGAATCATCGACTCCTCGGTCGTAGCCTCAACGCCGTCCGCAACCTGGGCCAGCGGCACATAGCTGCGGGTGGCCGGGCTCCAGATCAGCCGTTGCAGCAGATCGCCCGGTTCGACGCGATCCTCCGGCGTGGCGCGCAGGAGGATCGGGATCAGCTCGTCCTGATCGCGGAACACGCTGACCTGCTGGCCCTCGCTGGCCACCGACAGCGCCTGCGCCACCTGTTGACGGGTCAGCCCCGCATCGGCGAGGCGGTCCAGGGCCAGCCGCGGACGCAGCACCGGCACAGGCGAGCGCCAGTCATCGCGGATGTTGAAGACTTGGCCCTGCTCCTGAAGGATTCGCTGGCCCTCCGCCGACAGCCGGCGGAGCTCGTCAATGTCGGGGCCGCTGATCCGCGCTTCGAGCTTGGCTTCGGCGTTAGGGCCGAACATGAATTGCGCGGCGGCGGCGTCGGTAGACGGGTAGCGGCCCGGCAATGTCTGGTTCACCTCGCGAACCAGGTCGGCGATCACCTCGGCATTTTCGGTGCGCACCAGAAAGTGCATCAGCGCCGGGTTAGGCTGTTCCGGCGCGTAGGTGAGCATGAAGCGTGACGCACCTGCGCCAACAAAGGTCGACACATCGGTTACACCGTCCAGCTGCTTCAGGTAGGCCTCGACATCTTCGGCGGTGCGGCTGGTCTCGCGAATGTGCGTGCCCTGCGGCAGGAACAGGTTCACGTAGAAGATCGGTGTGCTCGACGGCGGAAAGAAGCTCTGCGGCACGCGGCTGAAGCCCAGCACGCTGAGGACCGTGAGCACCACTAAGATGCCCAGTGTCAGCCAGGGGCGTCCTAGCACTCCACCGGCGATACGGCGGTAGCGGTTGTAGATCGGCCCGCTGTAGGCATCGTCCGGGTCGGTGTCATCGTCCTCTTTATCGCCCTTGCGCTCGAGCAGGTAGTGCCCGAACAGCGGCACCACCAGCAGCGCCAGCAACCAGCTGAGCAGCAGCGAGGCGGCGATGACGAAGAATAGCGAGAAGAGGAATTCACCGGTGGTGTCCTGGGACAGGCCGATCCCGGCAAAGGCCAGGATGCCGATGATGGTTGCGCCCAGCAGCGACCACTGCGTTTGCTGCAGCGTCTTGCGAGAGGCTTCGAGAATGCTATTGCCGCGCTGTTTCTCGATCAGCATGCCGTCGCAGACCACTACGGCATTGTCCACCAGCATGCCCATGGCGATGATCAGCGCGCCGAGGGAGATGCGTTCCAGCTCGATCCCACCGATCCACATGAGCAGCAGCGTGCCGAGCACGGTGAGAAACAGTACGGCGCCGATGATCGCGCCGGCGCGTACACCCATGGCCAGGCACAGTACACCGACGACGATGGCCACGGAAAGGAAGACGTTGAGCGCGAAGCTGTTGACCGACTCGTTGACGATGCTGTGCTGCTGATACAACGGATGCAGTTCGGCGCCCAGCGGCATCAGGTACTGCATGGACTCCAGCTTCGCCTCGACGCTACGACCGACTTCGACGATGTTGCTGCCCGACACACCGCTGACGCCAAGGGTCAATGCCGGCTCACCGTTGTGGCGGATGATCTGGCGCGGGCGTTCGGCGTATTCGCGTTTCAAGGTGGCGATGGAGCCCAGGTCGACGCTTTGCTGGCCTTGGCCCACTGGCAATGCACGTAGCGCAGCCAGGGAGTCGAACGCGCCGGACGGGCGGATGTGGACGAAGAATTCGCCGGCCCGCACGCCGCCGGCTTCCACCGCTGCGTCGGCATCGGTCAGCGCCGCAACCAGCTCTTGCGGAGACAGCTTCAGTGCGGCCAGGCGCGCCTGATCGACTTCCACCAGAATTCGCTCTTCACGCACGCCGGCCAGTTCGACCTGACCAACGCCGTCCGCCGTGATCAGCCCGCGGCGCAGGTCCTTGGCGACTTCATGCAGCTCTTCCAGCGTCAGGCCTTCACCGGTCAGGGCAAAGAAGATGCCGTAGACATCGCCAAAGTCGTCGTTGACCAGCGGTGGGTCCAGGCCCGGAGGCAGCTGTTGTCGAGCATCCTCGACCTTGCTGCGCAGCTGGTCCCAGATCTGATCGAGCTGCTCACCCGAGTAACGGTCCTGAATTTCGACACGGATTTCCGCCAGGCCGATCATCGAGCGCGAGCGGATCTGCTTGACCTCGGAAAGCTCCTGGATGGCGCTTTCCAGGGGTTCGGTCACTTCCTGCTCGACTTCGAGTGCGGTCGCGCCGGGATACTGCACCGTGACGATGGCTTCCTTGATGGTGAATTCGGGATCTTCCAGTCGGCCCATTTCGAAGAACGCGACGACGCCCCCGACCAGGCAGATCAGGACCAGCACCCAAATGTTGACCGGTTTGCAGATGGCGTAACGAGCTAAATCCATCCGCTTACTTCCGCCGTTCGGCTTTGATCGGCTGGTCTTCCGACAGCTTGCTGCCGCCCGCCACCACCACCAGCATGTCGTTGTTCAGCTCGCCGCTGACCACCGCGTGATCGTTTTCGATGCGCTCGAGCTGCAAGTCCTGGCGCTGGGCATGGCCGTCCACCGCCAACCAGAGGTAATGGCTGCCGTTCGGCGCTGTTTGCACGGCGTTGAGCGGCAGGCGAAAACGCGGCGGCGTATCGCTTTGCGAGGCGGCAGGCCGCTGGAGGCGAACCCGCATAGCCATTCCCGGCAGCAGGTTGTAGTCCGCCGGCGGCTCGCCCTGCAATGTCAGATTGTAGGTGCGTGAGCCCTCGCGAGGCTGGGTGCTGTGTTCCTTGTAGGCCAGTGGCAGGGTCAGGTCGGCGATAACCAGTTCGCCCACGGCCTCCAATGTGCTGTTCAGTGGAATGCTCAGCGCCGCGCTCTCTGGCAGGTCGACCGCGACCTCGATGTGCTGGTTGTTCTGCAGTTCCAGTACGGGCGAGCCTGTGGCAACCACCATGTCCGGTTCGACCAGGCGCCGCGCGACCACACCGTCGAACGGTGCCTGCAGCGTGCTGTGATTGACGTTACGAAGGGCGCTGTCACGGGCGACCCGCGCCGCCACCACATTGGCCTGCAGGGGTTCGACCGCGGCGGGAGCGAGAATCCCCTCGGCCAAAAGGGCGCGTTTGCGGGTCAGATCCGCCTCCAGCTGGCGCAGCCGTGCCTCGGCTTCGCGCAGTTGCAGCTCGTAGTCGGTGTCATCGAGCTTGGCCACCGGCTGACCTCTTTCTACGCGTTCGCCCTCGTCGACGAGGATCCGCTCGACGCGGCCCGGCACCTGGAATGCCAGCTGCGTGCTGGTCACGCTATCGACCACCCCCGGAAAGCGCAGCGCCTCGGGGCCGCTATCAATGCGCTGCAGGGGCTCGACGAAAGCGACGCGTGGCGGGACTTGCGCAGGTTCCGTGTCCTCGGAGCAGCCAGACAGCGCCAGCAACATGCAGATCGAAGCGGTGATATTGAGATGCGGTGAGTGGCCTCTCGACGATAAAAGCGGCATCCGTTCTCCTGGACGATAGGGGCGAGCAAGACATCGCGGTGCCAGTGCGAAACGCCGCGACAGAACCAGTAGAACCCCGCTCTGGCTCGGGAGTTCGACCTATGCTGAAGTGACCCGCTGGTCAGCCGGTTTTGCTTGCTGCAATGGGGCTGCGGTCAATCTGCCGCCGATTGGGCGTATCATTGCCCGGCGTTCAAAATGTCAGTGCAGGAGAGAGTCGCAATGCAAGGTCAGCCACAGGTCATCGAATATCTGAAAGAACTGCTGCGTGGGGAGCTGGCGGCGCGCGATCAGTATTTCCTGCACTCGCGGATGTATGCCGATTGGGGCTTCACCAAGCTCTACGAGCGAATCAATCACGAGATGGAAGAGGAAACCCAGCACGCCGACGCGCTGCTCAAACGCATCCTGTTCCTTGAAGGCACTCCGGACATGACGCCTGAGGCGATGCATCCAGGCCAAACGGTCCCTGAGATGTTGCGAGCCGATCTGGCACTCGAATACAAGGTGCGCGAAGCCTTGGCCAAAGGCATCACGCTGGCCGAGCAGCATGGCGATTACCAGACGCGTGAAATTCTAGAACTGCAGCTGATGGACACCGAAGAGGATCACGCCTACTGGCTGGAGCAGCAGCTCGGCATGATCGATCGTATCGGCTTGCAGAATTATCTGCAGACGCAGGCAAGCTGATCGCGCAAACAATTCACCACGAGGCCAGGCGCAATGCCTGGCCTCGTTGCATCTGGGCGGCGTTGAGAGTTCATCGCCGGGCAGGCTTGCCAGATGTGCCGTTAAGCGCAACATCCGCCGGACTCAAGGTCCTTGAGGATCGGGCAATCCGGCCGGTCATCGCCCTGACAGGTGTCGACCAGCTCTTGCAGGGTGTCGCGTAACCCCACCAATTCAGCGATCTTCTGATTGAGCGCCTCGATATGCGCGCCGGCCAGGGACTTCACGTCAGCGCTGGCGCGATGGCGGTCCTGCCAGAGCGTGAGCAGCCTGCTCACTTCCTCCAATGAAAAGCCCATATCGCGCGAGCGCTTGATGAAGGCAAGGCGGTGCAGGTCTTCCTCGCCGTAGTGACGGTAGCCGTTGGCGCTGCGCCCGGCGGGGGAGATCAGGTCGATGGACTCGTAGTAGCGAATCATCTTTGCCGATAACCCGCTTTTCTTTGCTGCTTGGCCAATGTTCATGTGCGCATCCAGACGAATCGGTGTGAGGCTGTTGTGTGCTGCGTCGGCGCGGTGTCCATGCGTGCCGCCGACCACAGCCCGTGCGCGGCGGCACGCTAGTCCTTCGGCTCCCAACGCTTGAGCAGCAATGCGTTGCTGACCACGCTGACACTCGACAGCGCCATTGCCGCGCCTGCCACCACCGGGCTGAGAAAGCCGAACGCTGCCAACGGAATACCCACCAGGTTGTAGATGAACGCCCAGAACAGGTTCTGCTGGATCTTGCGGTAGGTGCGGCGGCTGATCTCCAGTGCAGCGGGCACCAGGCGAGGGTCGCCGCGCATCAGGGTGATGCCGGCGGCATGCATGGCCACATCGGTCCCGCCGCCCATGGCAATACCGACATCGGCTGCGGCCAGCGCTGGCGCATCGTTGATGCCGTCGCCGACCATCGCCACCACCGCGCCGCCTTTTTTCAACTCGGCGACCGTGGCCGCCTTGTCGGCCGGCAGCACTTCGGCATGCACGCTGTCGATCTGCAGGGCCTCAGCCACTACGCGCGCACTGCCGCGGTTGTCACCGGTGATCAAATGGCTGCGAATATGCCGGGCATTGAGAGCTGCGATTGCTTCAGCGGCGCCTTCTTTGAGGCTGTCGCCAAAGGCGAACAGGCCGAGCACGCGAGGTTGCGGCGCAGTCTCGATCAGCCAGGACAGTGTGCGGCCTTCGCTTTCCCAAGCTTCGGCTTTGCCCGCCAGCTCGCCCGGTTGCAGGCCGCTGTCGTCCATCAGCCTGCGATTACCCAGCGCCAGCGAGCGGCCATCAAGGTCGCCCGAGATGCCGCGACCGGTTAGCGACTGGCTGCGCTCAACGTCGGCGACCGTAATGCCTTGTTCTGCGCAACGGTCGAGCACTGCCTGAGCGAGTGGATGTTCACTGCCGCGTTGCAGTGCCCCAGCTTGTTGCAACAGCGTAGCTTCGCCGCCGTCCACGGCATGCAGATGCACAACGCGTGGCTTGCCGGAGGTGAGTGTGCCGGTCTTGTCGAAGGCGACTGCTGTCACGGCATGGGCGACTTCCAGCGCCTCGGCGTCCTTGATCAGAATGCCGTGGCGTGCGGCGACGCCGGTGCCCGCCATGATCGCCGCAGGTGTAGCAAGGCCTAAGGCACAGGGGCAGGCGATCACCAGCACCGCAACCGCGTTGATCAACGCCACTTCGGCCGGAGCGCCGACAAACAGCCAGCCGGCGACCGTCATAAGGGCGATGACCAATACGGCCGGGACGAAGACCTGGCTGACCTTGTCCACCAGCTTCTGAATGGGTGCTTTGGCCGCCTGAGCGTCCTCCACCAACCGAATGATGCGCGCCAGTACCGTTTCGCCGCCGAGGGCCGTGGTGCGCACCAGCAAGCGGCCTTCGCCGTTGATCGCGCCGCCGGTGATGCGGTCGCCCGGCTCTTTGTTCACTGGCAGGCTTTCACCGCTGATCAGGGCTTCATCGGCCTGGCTCTCACCCTCGACCACCTCGCCGTCCACCGGGAAGCGCTCGCCAGGCTTGACCAGTACCAGGTCGTCCAGGCGCAGGGCGGCGATGGCAACGTCCTCTTCACGACCGTCGACCACCCGTAAGGCGCGATCCGGCCTGAGCGCCTCCAGCGCACGGATAGCCGCGCTGGTCTGACGTTTGGCGCGGCTTTCCAGATACTTGCCCAGCAGGACGAGGGCGATCACCACAGCCGACGCTTCGAAATACAGATGTGGCATCTGCCCGGCCTCAACGGCCCACCACTGGTAGAGGCTCAAGCCGTAACCGGCGCTGGTGCCGATCGCAACCAGCAAATCCATGTTGCCGGCGCCAGCGCGCACGGCTTTCCAGCCGGCCACATAAAAACGCGCCCCGAGGATGAATTGCACAGGTGTGGCGAGCAGGAATTGAATCCAGGGTGGCAGCATCCAATGCAGCCCCAGCAGATCGCCGAACATCGGGATCACCAGCGGCGCGGCCAGCAGCAACGCGGCAATCACTGCCCAGCGTTCGCGGCGCAGACGGCTTTCGCTCGTGTCCGTGGTGGGCTCGTTATCGCTGCTGGCCTGTGCCTTGTAGCCGGCTGCTTCGACGGCCTGGATCAGTACCGTTGCGTCTACCGCGCCGAGCACCTCGATGCGTGCGCGTTCGCTGGCCAGGTTCACCGTCGCGCTGCGTACGCCCGGCACTTTGAGCAGGGCGCGCTCGATGCGGCCGGCGCAGCTGGCGCAGGTCATGCCTTCGATAGCCAGTTCCAGCGTCTGCACCGGGACGCCGTAACCCGCCTTTTCCACGGCTTGTATCAGCGCGGCGATATCGCCTTCATGGGTTTGTACGCGGACCTGCTCGGCGGCGAGGTTTACCGCCGCATTGTCGACGCCGGGCACCTTCAGCAGGGCGCGTTCGACCCGCCCGGCGCAGCTGGCGCAGGTCATGCCGGTAATAGGCAAAGTGTAGGTTGCGCTGGTCATGGTTCGCTCCGAATGGGCCTGATGCCGATGATGATCAACCTTCACCTTATGGGAAGGTCAAGTCGAGTAACAGGTTGTCGCAGCCAGTCTATTGACCTTATCAGTATGGCAAGGTTGAGCATGCTGAAGTCGTCAATAAACGAGAGGAGCACCTGATGCAGACGTTCAACGTGACAGGCATGACTTGCGCGCATTGCCAGCGCGCCGTGACCCAGGCGATTCAGTCCCGAGATCCCAGTGCCAAGGTTGATGTCGATCTTGAGGCAGGTGTGGTGCGAGTGGAGGGTGGGCTGGACGAGGCGACTATCCGTGAGGCCATTGAAGAAGAGGGCTATCAGGTTCAGTGATGCGATACGCGGCAGCCGGTGCTGCCGCGTTTTTATGCGATAGGTCAGTGAGCGACGGAACTGTCCCAGTCCTTGACCAGGCCACGGAACACCGGGTCGATCAGGGCGGCGCAATCCTTTTCCGGATCGAACAGGGTCGGGTCGCGGGTCCAGTCGCTGAACACACCGACGATCAGCGCGTGCAAGGTGCGCGCGGCCAGTTTTGGCGTGATGCCTGGATAGAGACTGTCGGCGGCACTCTCCAGCAGTTTCTCGCAGAGCTCGATAAACAGATTGATGAACGCGTGGTGGCGTTCTTCCGCTTCGCGCAGTTCTTCCGTGAATTCGCAGCGGTGCAGGAGAATGGTCATCACGCGGCGCTTCTGCTCGTCCCGGCCCAGTGCACTGATGCCTTCGATGCAGAGTTCATGCAGCGCTCGCAACGGCTGCTGCTGGGTGCAACTGCAGAGTCGCTCGGCCATTTGCTCCGGCGGCAGGCGAACCTGGTTGAGCATTTCATGAAACAGATGTGCCTTGTTCTGGAAATGCCAATACACAGCGCCGCGAGTCACCCCGGCGTCGCGGGCAATCTGATCCAGGCTGGTATGCGCCACACCCTTGTCGAGAAATAGCCGCTCGGCAGAGGCGAGCAGGGCGATACGGGTCTTTTCGGCGTCTTCTTTGGTTCTTCGCATGTGAGAGCTACGGCAGCCTGACGCTGCATTGATTAAGGCCTTGGCGGGCGGGCTATGCGGAGTTTGTCCTTCAACTTCTGCAACTTTGGATGTTTACAATCGTCTGTGTATGTAACAGCATCTGACCTTCCCTGTAAATGATCGATCTCTACCGCGGCTTCCCTGCGCGTTGACGCTTCGGCTTTTTCCGCTTCGCGAGTTCTCTCCATGCCCCTTCCGATTTTGCTCATCCTGGGTGCTCTTAGCGCCTTTGGCCCGCTGGCCATCGATTTCTATCTACCAGCGTTTCCCTCGATTGCGCGCGCTTTTGCCACAGACGTGGAACACGTCCAGCTGTCGCTGGCGGCTTACTTCATCGGCCTGGCCCTTGGTCAGCTGATCTATGGGCCCCTGGCGGATCGGTATGGCCGGCGTTGGCCGCTGTTGGTGGGCGTGACGCTGTTTACTCTGGCGTCGCTGGCGTGCGCGTTCGCGCCGTCGCTGGACTGGCTGATCGCCGCGCGTTTCGTCCAGGCGCTGGGTGGCTGTGCAGGCATCGTGGTGACCCGCGCGGTTGTGCGGGACAGCTGCGATCCGGTCCAGGGCGCCAAAGTCTTTTCCCAACTGATGCTGGTGATGGGGCTGGCGCCGATCCTCGCACCACTGGCGGGTGGGCTGTTGATGAACGCCTTTGGCTGGCAGGCGATCTTCGTCTCGCTGACGATATTCAGTGCGCTGTGCGGCGTTGCAGTCGCGATGCGCCTGCCGGAGACCCTGCCGGCCGATGCGCCCAAACACGCCCTGAGCGGAACCTTCGGGCGTTACGTCGCCTTGTTTCGTGACGGCGAATTCATCGCCTTCGCGCTCTCCGGCGGCGTAGCCATGGCGGGCATGTTCGCCTACATCGCCGGATCGCCCTTTGTCTTCATCGAGCTTTATGGCGTTCCTGCCGAGCACTACGGATGGCTGTTCGGCAGCAATGCGGCTGGATTCATCCTCGTATCGCAGATCAACGCGCGGCTGTTGCGTTTTCGCGGTCCGGGTTTCTGGTTAAGGCGCCTGGTTTGGTTCTATTTTGCTTGCGGCGCGGCGCTGCTGGTGATCGCGTTGAGCAAGCCAGATGCGCTGTGGCCGTTGCTGATTCCGTTGTTCGCCGGGTTGGCGAGCCTCGGCAGCATCCTGCCGAACGCCACTGCTTGTGCCATGGCAAAGCAGGGCAAGCAGGCGGGGCTGGCCTCGGCTTTGATGGGCAGCATGCAGTTCTGTGTTGCGGCCTTGGCATCGGCGGCGGTGGGCTGGATGCACAACGGCACCGCAGTGCCGATGGCTTTGGCGATCACCGTGTGCGCAGGCCTGGCGGCGTGCCTGGCCTGGTACACCGGCCAGATCGCAATTTCGCAGCGCAACCAGGAGGCCGCCTCGTCCTGAGGCGGCATACCAGCCGACCAGAGGTCAGAAGCCTTCGAGGACGATCTTGCCCTTGGCTTTGCCACTTTCGATGAAGCCATGGGCGCGACGCAGGTTCTCGGCGTTGATCGTGCCGTAGTGCTCACCCAGCGTGGTTTGGAGTACACCGCTGTCGATCAGCTCGGCGACCCGGTTGAGCAGCTGGTGCTGGGCGATCATGTCCGGCGTCTGGTACAGCGAACGGGTGTACATGAACTCCCAGTGCAGCGACAGGCTCTTGCGCTTGAGCAGGCTGATGTCGAGGCTTGCCGGATCATCGATCAAGGCCAGGCGCCCTTGAGGCTGCAACGCCTCGACGATCTGCGCCAGATGCACGTCGGTGTGGGTCAGGCTGGCAACGTGGGTGACGTCGGCGATGCCTACTCGTTGCAGCTCGGCGGCCAGTGGCTGGCTGTGATCAATCACTTCATGAGCGCCCAGCTCTCGCACCCAGTCCTGGGTTTCGCTGCGCGAGGCCGTGCCGATTACCTTCAGTCCGGTCAGCTGGCGCGCCAGCTGCGTCATGATCGAACCGACACCTCCTGCTGCACCGACAATGAGTAGACGCTGGTCACGCTCATCTTTGCTTTCGCTGATTTGCAAACGTTCGAACAGCAGTTCCCAGGCGGTAATCGACGTCAGCGGCAGCGCCGCTGCAGCCGCAAAATCCAGTGTTGCGGGCTTACGGCCGACGATGCGCTCGTCTACCCGATGCAGCTCGCTATTGGCGCCGGGGCGGTCCAGCGCGCCGGCATAGAACACCTCATCGCCGGGCTGGAAGAGGGTGACTTCGCTGCCCACCGCCCGCACCACGCCGGCGACATCCCAGCCGAGCACCTGATATTGACCGGCTTCCGGCTGCACGCGCATGCGGATCTTGGTATCCACCGGGTTCACCGAAATGGCGCGGACCTCGACCAGCAGGTCGCGCGGGCCGGGTGTGGGATCAGGCAGTTCGATGTCGATCAGTGAATTCACGTCGTCGACTGGCAGGGATTGTTGGTAGCCGATGGCTTTCATCGTGGGTCTCCTCTAGAGATGGGCATTGAATACCGCCATGTTCGGCTTTCGCGCTGCGATGAAAAACCGCATATTTCGCAGAGACTCTTTCAACGGAATATTGAAAATGCTGCGTAGCGATGACCTACAGGTATTCGTGCTGACCGCTGAACTGGGGAGCCTGTCGGCCGCTGCTCGGCAGCTGGAATTGTCGCCGGCCGTGGCCAGTGCGGCGCTCAAGCGACTGGAAGCGCAATTGGGTTGCCGCTTGCTGGTGCGTTCGACCCGGAGCCTGAGGCTGACGGGCGAAGGCGAGCTCTATTTGCCCCATGCGCGTTCGGCCTTGCAGAGCCTGGTCGAGGGTCAACAACTGCTTGCGGGCGGTAAGGCGACTATCAGTGGCACGCTGCAGCTGTCAGCGCCGTCAGATTTCGGCCGCAATGTGCTTCTGCCCTGGCTGGACGAATTCCAGCTGCAGCACCCGCTCTTGAGCCTTCGACTGTTATTGGCGGATCGCAATGCCGACCTGTTTCGGCAGCCGGTCGATATCGCGCTGCGCTATGGCCAGCCGGAAGATTCCAGCCTGGTGGCGGTCCCGGTGGCGGCGGCCAATCGGCGCGTGCTCTGCGCTTCGCCGGGCTACCTGGCGGCAAATGGATCGCCGCGCACGCTGGCCGATCTCGTCGACCATAATTGTCTGCGATTCATGCTGGCCGGGCGGGTGCACGAGCGCTGGTGCTTTCTCGACGACCGCCGCCGCGAGCTGGAGCAGCTGGTGAGCGGTGATCGCGTCAGCGACGATGCCGATGTGGTGCGCCGCTGGGCGCTGGCCGGGCGGGGCGTGGTGTATAAATCCTGGCTGGACATCGCTCAGGATGTGCAGTCGGGCCGACTGGTGGTGCTGTTGCCGGAACTGCTGGGCGAGCCGACGCCGCTGAACCTGATCTGTGCCCATCGTGCTCATTTGGGCGAACGGGTGCGGCTGTTGCGTGAACACCTGGTTGAGCGATGCCAGCGGCTGATCCAGCTGGCGCCGTTCGCCTCTTGACGGGCCGCACACGGGCGGCCCTTATCGATCACTTGGCCAGGCGGGCGTCTAGGCTGTTCTGTGCCAGCCGGCGCGCCTGATCCTCGGTCATGCCCAGGCTTTCATGCAGTGCCATGAAGTTCTCGGTGACGTAGCCGCCGAAGTAGGCCGGGTCGTCGGAGTTCACCGTCACCTTCACGCCCTGTTCCAGCATGTGCAGGATGTTGTGTTGGCTCATGTCGTCGAACACGCAGAGCTTGGTATTCGACAGCGGGCAGACCGTAAGCGGAATCTGCTCGGCGATCAGCCGCTCGATCAGTTTCGGGTCCTCGGATGCGCGCACGCCGTGGTCGATGCGGCTGACCTTGAGCAGGTCCAGCGCCTCCCAGATGTATTCCGGCGGGCCTTCTTCGCCGGCATGGGCCACGGCGAGGAAACCTTCAGCGCGGGCCTTGGCGAAGACGCGCTCGAACTTGCTCGGTGGATGTCCCATTTCGGAACTGTCCAGGCCAACCGCGAAGAAGGCGTCACGGAAAGGCATCGCCTGTTCCAGCGTCTTGAAGGCTTCCTCTTCCGGCAGATGACGCAGGAAGCTCAGGATCAGCCCGTTGCTGATGCCAAGCAACTCGCGGCCGTCAGCCAGCGCGCCGCTGATACCGCGCATGGCGACCTCGAACGGGATGCCGCGATCAGTGTGAGTCTGCGGATCGTAGAAGGGCTCGGTGTGCACGACGTTCTGCTCTTCGCACTTCTGCAGGTACGCCCAGGTCAGGTCATAGAAGTCCTGCTCGGTGCGCAGCACATCGGCGCCGGCGTAATAGAGATCGAGAAATTCCTGCAGGTTGCCGAAGTTATAGGCGCTGCGCAGCGCGTCGACGTTATCCCAGGGGAGGGCGATCTTGTTGCGTTCAGCCAGGCGAAACAACAGCTCGGGTTCGAGCGAGCCTTCGAGGTGCAGATGAAGCTCGGCTTTCGGTAGGGCGTTTAGCCAGTCGTACATGAGAAATTCCCCGTCTGGAAAAGGCGCATTTAATCACGTGGGCCGGATTGACCCCAGGGTCAGATTGGCCGCTTGTGGATTGATCTCGCCGCGTCGCACCTTCAGTTCGATCACGTGCCGAACGGACTGTGCAAAAAATGAGCAAGGTCGTCGAAGCGAGAGCGGGCGCGGTTAAGCGCGCTCAGCCCAACGGTTATCCACAATCTTGTCCACCTGTTCTGCGGATAACAAAACAGATGCGTGGTGGCGACGTGAAATCATCTGTCCAAGCTGATTTGAAGCGTAAAAAAAGCTTGATAATCAACGGTTTTTCGCATCTCGACGGGCTGCTAAAGCGTTTCGGTTAAAAAATGAACGAAGGTGCCCAGACCGCGTCGCCGTTGGGCTTACCGCATTGTTCCCAGTGTTATCCACAATGTGATGCACACGAACGGTGGACAACCTGCGGACGAAAAAAAGCCACGCTTGCCTGGGGCAGCGTGGCTTTCGAGTGCAGACGCGCCGGTAAGGCGCACGCCTCTACAATCTGTCAGTTCTGAGTGGGGGCGGGAACGCGTGGCTCCACTGGTTCACCAACGTCCGGCTCGTCGTCGTCGGGCATGGTGACATCGACATCAGGCACGGTGACGGTCTTTTCCTTGGTGCCTACGTCCACTTCTGGCGCATCCACGTCATATTCCGGCATGTTGCCGCCTTCGACTTCAACGTCTGGGAGCGAGCCTTCTTCGGTTTTTTCGACGTCGCAGCCTGCCATCCCAAGGGTGGTGAGCAGAACGGCGCCGGGGATCAGCCACTTATATTTGCTTTTCATTCATCAGACTCCTGTTTCGCAGCGGAATGCGTGTCTCGGCACTTCCACTCGTTTGTGTTGGGGCACGTACGCACGAATGCGCCGACCCAACGGCAAGTGCCGCTGTTATAGGGACTTCTCTGATATCGCGCAGTTCAACGGGGAACGATGCTCAAGGGTCAAGCGGGTGCAGTTCCGAGCGGCCACGGCTGATGTCGGACAGGAGTTTCTGCACCTGGGGTTGTTGCGCTGCGGGGAAGGCCAGCTGCAGCTCGGCGCCTTCCGCGTCGAAGGTTTCGCTGTCGATCAATGCGTCAAAGTCGCTCAGGCGCGACTTGAGCAGCGCCAGCTCGGCAAAGCGGCAATGACAGCTGCAGCGAACCCGGGCGACCAGGTCGACGCGCTCGCCAGCCTGCAGGCATTTCGCCGCCGAGCCGCCGTAAGCACGTGCCAGGCCGCCGGTTCCCAGTTGTATGCCACCGAACCAGCGAATCACCACCACCACCACCTGATCGCACTCCTGCCCTTCGATCGCAGTCAGCATGGGGCGCCCGGCCGTTCCGCCGGGCTCGCCGTCATCACTGAATCGGTACTGATTGCCAACCTTCCATGCCCAGCAGTTATGCGTGGCGCTGGCGTCGCTGACCGCCTGGATGAACGCCTGAGCCTCCTCGGCACTGGACACGGGCGCAGCCTTGGCGAGGAAGCGGCTCTTGCGGATGGTTTCTTGATATTCGCAAGGTGCGGCGAGGGTGGAGGTCATGTGCATCGCGGAACTGGCAAAGGGATCGAGAATTGTAGCGATGACCGCAGCCGAGCGGGGACCCGATGCGCAACGCGCTGTGGGGTGAATGGACCATTGGGTCGATCAAACTGAACTTCGAGCGGTGTACCCGGCACGAACTGTATGAAGGGGGCGATTCGCTCTCACCCATTTCGCGAACATCGACCTTGGAGGAACCCCAATGCTCAATTCCAAGTACGAGGCTTGCATTCAGGCCTGTTCCAATTGCGCCATCGTATGCGAAACCTGCGCCGCATCCTGCCTGCGCGAAGACGACGTCAAGATGATGGCTCGCTGCATCGAGCTCGACCGCGACTGCGCCGACCTTTGCGCACTCGCCGCCACGCTGATGGCACGCGACAGCAAGTTGGCCAAAGAGATGTGCCGTATCTGTGCTCAGGCCTGCCGCGAGTGCGCCGAAGAGTGCGGTAGCCATCAGATGGACCACTGCCAGGCCTGCGCCGAAGCCTGCCGCAAGTGCGCCGAAGAGTGTGAAAAGATGGCTGCCTGATCGAAATGAGCTACATCCCAAGGGCCGGTTAGCGCAGCTGTCGGCCCTTTTTCATGCCAGCCAATCGAGCGTCAGGATCAGCCGCTTGTTTGCCAGGGAGGACAGCGGTGACCGGTGGATGATGCCGGCGCCTTCGTTTCCGGCCCATTTCTCGCCTTTGAAGAGCGCGACCTCACCTGCTAGCAGTTGCTGAATGTCTCGGCTGTCATGCGGTTCAGCGGCCGGCTCGCCCAGACGGTGACGCGGCATGGAATCTTCGTGCAACCACTCGCTGCCAGGGCCGGCATAGGTGGTGATCAACCGCAGCGGCACGTGATCGACATGGAAGCGGGGGCACATGGGGTTGTCCAGCACACGCAGGCGCACCCCGATGCGCCGTGCTTCAAGCAGGCACGTGAAGGCGCTGACAAGCCACGCTACATCGGCGATGAATTCGCTGTGACCGGTGATGCCACGGTAGGCTGCCGCCAACGATGGCATCGATACGGTGCCGCTTGCGTCTGGCTCGACGGTCAGCGATTCGGACAAGGGCTCGTCCAGCGCCAGCAGCGCCCCGGCGAAGTGGGCGATTGGAGACGGTAACTGACGCTGCCAGGCCGCGAGGTTGACACCATCGATCAGCGCATCGGCGAGCACGGCAGGCGTATCGCCAAACACCTGCTGCGGTGATCCCCACGCCAACTGTCTCGCCAGCATCATGCGACCTCCTCGAGCCAGGGAGCGAAGGGATCATCCATACGCAACCAGTGCTCGGGGCCAAGGTTCCATTCGTAGTCGCTGAGCAGGCAGGTGTCGAGTTCTGCGCGCAGGCGGTGAAAGTCGATGTTCTGGCCGATGAACACCAATTCCTGTCGGCAATCACCGCATTCGTCGGTCCATTTTTGCTGGATCGCGGCGCGTGACGCTTCGTCTTCCGGCCACTGGGCCTCGGGTGTAAAGCGCCACCAGCGCCCCGCATAGTCGTAGCGCATCAGCCCGCCGGCCTGGGACCAGCTGCCGGCTTCCTGCGGACGACTGGCCAACCAGAAATAGCCCTTCGAGCGAAGCAGGCGGCCGTTGGTCCATTCGCGGTTAAGGAAGCTGTGAAAGCGCTGCGGGTGGAATGGGCGCCGCGCGAGGTAGGCCGTCGAGGCAATGCCATATTCCTCGGTCTCGGGGACGTGCTCGCCGCGCATTTCCTTGAGCCAGCCCGGCGCCTGGGCGGCCCGCTCGAAATCGAAGCGGCCGGTATCGAGGATCTTTGCCAGCGCCACATTGCCCATGCTCACGGGCAGGATTTCGGCATGGGTGTTCAGACGGCCCAGGATCGCCATGAGCTCCTCGCGCTCGGCGCTGGAGATCAGATCGATCTTGCTGAGGAGCAGGACATCAGCGAACTCCACCTGCTCGATCAGCAGCTCAGTGATGGAGCGCTCATCGTCCTCGCCCAGTGTTTCGCCCCGGCTTGCCAGGCTTTCGGCTTCGTGGAAGTCGCGCAGGAAGTTGACCCCGTCGACTACCGTGACCATGGTGTCCAGACGTGCAAGGTCGGCGAGGCTCTGACCCTGTTCATCGCGAAAGGTGAAGGTCTCGGCCACCGGCAGCGGCTCGGAAATGCCGGTGGATTCGATCAGCAGATAATCGAAGCGACCCTCGCGGGCGAGCTTGCCAACCTCTTCAAGCAGGTCCTCGCGCAGGGTGCAGCAGATGCAACCGTTGCTCATCTCGACCAGTTTTTCTTCGGCGCGATTGAGGCTGACGTCGCGCTGGACTTCGGCGCCGTCGATGTTGATCTCGCTCATGTCGTTGACGATGACCGCGACGCGGCGACCTTCACGGTTCTTCAGGATGTGATTGAGCAGCGTGCTTTTTCCGGCGCCGAGGAAGCCGGACAGCACAGTGACGGGGAGGCGATTCATGGCGATCTCTCAGGCGGTTCGTTGGTGTTTTTCGCGCTCTTCCTGGCGCTCTTTGGCTTCGATGCACAGCGTCGTAGTGGGGCGCAGCAGCAGGCGTTTCAGGCCTATCGGCTCGCCGGTTTCAGCGCACCAGCCGTAGTCGCCCCGGGCCAGGCTATCTAGGGAGTCGTCGATCTTGTCGAGCAGCTTCTTTTCCCTTTCCAGCAGCCGCAGCTGCCACTGGCGCTGTTCTTCGGTGGTACCGATGTCGGACGGATCGCTACTGGGCTCGTAGTGGCGCAGCAGCTGAAATTCTTCGGCAATGCGCGCCTGCAGCTCCGTGCGTTGGCGCAGCAGCAAGTCACGAAAGAAACTTTGCTGAGCCTCGTTCATATAGGCGTCGGCAGGGAGGGCGAGGAGTTCGGCTTCGGTCATGGCAGGTGCACAGCGGATTGGGTGCGATAGTTATAACATAACATTAACTTTGCGATGCAACAGGAGGTCATGTCCATACAGCCAGATCAGTCCATGCGCTGCTCTGACGCTGCGCCCGTTGAGCAACGATAAGGTCGACCGTCGGCATTCCTGCGCGCATGCTTCGCCTCGCGCTACAGTAGCGGCCCGTTTGAGCCCGACCGGTAGCGATGTGACAGACCAGACCCCCGTACCACCACGCCGACGCCTGACCGCCAGCAAGACTGCCAAGATAAAAGGCTCGGCACGCGAGCCCAGCGCCAGCGCAGTCGACCGCCGTTCACGCATGATCGAAAGCAAGCGTGAATCCGTCATCGATGCCGCACTCGGCCTTTTCTCCCGCTTCGGGTTGTATGGCACCAGCCTCGATCAGATTGCCACCGCGGCCGACGTCTCCAAGACCAATCTGCTGTATTACTTCGACAGCAAAGAAGAGCTCTATGTCAGCGTTTTGCGGCAGTTGCTGGATGTCTGGCTGCAGCCCTTGCAGACATTCGCTGCGGACCAGGACCCGATCGAAGCGATAAAGGGCTACCTGCGCGTCAAGCTGGAGCTTTCCCGTGATTATCCTGCCGAGTCGCGGTTGTTCTGCATGGAAGTCATGCAGGGCGCGCCGCTGATGCTTGCCGAGTTGGAGCAGCCTTTGCGCGAACTCGTCGAGAGCAAGGTCGCGGTCATCCAGGGCTGGATAGACGCCGGGAAACTGGCCCCGGTCGATCCCCGTCACCTGATCTTCTCGCTGTGGGCCACGACGCAGCACTACGCGGACTTCCGCGTGCAGATCGAGGCAGTTACAGGCAAGACGCTGGACGATCCGGTGTTTTTTGAAGAAGCGCTGACGAGCTTGCAAGCGCTGATACTCGATGGGATTCGGCCGCGCAGCTAGCGCACCTTGCTTAATATGCAGCGACCGTAGGCTCCTCTCACGCTGGCTGCCGTTGCCGATAGGTCTCGGCGAGCTGCACCAGCAGTACCAGCGCGACGATCGGCAGCATGCCGATGTTCGCCGCGGCCCACCCCGCCTGTGCGATCAATGCACCCGAGGCGAATGACATCACGGCGGCGACACTGCCGTTGCAGAGTTCCATCAAGCCCTGTGCCCGCGCTCGTTCCTGCGGCCCGTGCCCCTGCCCCAGCTGCGTGGTGCCGGCCACCAGCGTCAGATTCCAGCCGATACCGAGCAGGCAACTGCTGATCAGAAAATGCAGATGGCTGACACCGAGCATGGCGACCAGCGCGCTCGCGATAAGCAATCCGCCGCCCAGGCAGGCCACCATCCTGCTGCCCAGCCTGTCCACCAGCGGCCCGGCGATGAACGCCGGCAGGAACATGCCCAGCATGTGCCACTGGATCACCTGGCCACTAACCTGCAGGTTCATGCCCTCGCCGTGCATTGCCAGGGGCGTTGCGTTCATCACAAGAATCATCAGCCCGTGCCCAGCAGCGGTGGTCAGCACGGCTGCCCTCACCACTGGCCGGGCAAGAAGGTCGCGCCAGGACACCGCGGAGGAGGCTGCCGGTACGGGTGCGCTAGCCTGGCTGCTCTTTAGTCCTGCCAGGACGATGAACCCTACCGCAGCCAGTGCTGCAATCATCAGATAGGCGCCGGCAAAGGGCACGGATACCAGGCCGCGTGCGGCGTCGCCAAGCGCAGGTGCAGCCAGCGCAGCGGCCACGCCGCCGCCGATCACACATCCTGTGGCACGGCCTCTTAAGGCTTCACTCACCGCTTCCATGGCGGCAAACCGGTAATACATCGCTGACGCCTGATAAGCGCCGATGGGAAGTGCGCCGACGCAGAGCAGGGTGAAGCTGTCCAGCCAGAGCGACAGTGCACTTGTCAGACCGCCCAGCACGCCGGCCAGGGTGCCAACGAGAAAGCCTATCGTGCGGCCGCGACGCTGCATCAACCACGCAATAGGTTGCAGAGCGAGCAGGCCGCCGAGCATCAGCAGTGCAAGCGGCAGGGTCGCCAGGTCTGCAACGGGCGCCAGGTGCAGGCCGACGATGGAGGTCAGGATGATGCCGGTCATCGAGCATGACCAGAACAGCGCCTGGGCGATGAACAGGCGCAGTACCTGGCTGTTGCTGAACAGTAGAAGCATGGAGTTGGTCCTTGTCATGAAAAGCGGGCACAGCGGCGCCTGGCAGTGAGCCGGGTTGCCGTAAGCGATAAGTTGGGAGCGGGGAGGGCGTGCTAGCCGAAACGCTGGAAGAAATCCCGGGGGCTGACTGCAAGGTGCTTCTGGAAGCTGCGCCTGAGGTTTTCCGGGTGGCCGAATCCGGTCAGCCGCGCCACCGTCGCGATCGATGCCTGGGCATCGAGCAACAGGTTGCGGGCCGCCTCGAGCCGTACGCGTTCGACGTACTGCCCAGGGCCCATGCCAACCTCCAGGTTGAACAGTCGGCACAGGGTGCGTGGCGTGATGTGCGCCTGCTCGGCCAACGCCTCGATTGACAGGTCTTCGCCCAGGTGTCCGGGAATCCACTCGAGCAGTTCGGCGAGGCGGGCCACGCTACCGGTCGGCGCGGCCAGCATCGGGCTGAACTGGGTCTGCCCGCCTGGCCTGCGCAGAAACATCACCAGTCGTTGCGCCACTCTGAGGGCCAGCGCGCGCCCAAGGTCTGCCTCGACCAGCGCCAGTGCCAGGTCGATGCCCGCCGTGACGCCGGCCGAGCTGAACAGGTGAGCGTACTCCCGGTCCGTCGGGTCGTAGGTATGCAGCCGGTCGCCTTGTACCTCGATGGTGCTGTATTCACTTAAGGCGGCAAGGTCCGCCCAGTGAGTGGTCGCCTTGCGGCCGTCCAATAGCCCGGCCTCGGCCAGAATCAGCGCGCCAGAACATACCGAGCCCAGACGGCGTATCTGCGGTTCGGCACCGCGAAGCCAGCCCAGTAGCGAGCGGTTGTGCATCTGCACCTGTACGCCACTGCCTCCCGGAACCAACAGCGTGTCCAAGCCCGCGGGATCCATGCTGCCCCACGGGGCATCGGCAACCAGCTTGAACCCCGCGGAAGTCGCAAAGGGACCGGCCTGTTCGCCAATCAACAGCAGCGCATAGTGGGCGGCCAACCCCTGTCGTTGGCGCTCGACGTTGGCTGATGCAAACATCTGCATCGGCCCGGTCACGTCCAGGCTCATGACGTCGGGGTAAACCAGGCAGGCAATGGTGCGAGTGGCGTCCATGGTGCACCTCTCAGGAAGATGCCTGCAGTCTGCGGCTGTCACGGCCGTGTCGCAATGACAAGGACCCCACGAATCTTGCCATCGCCTGTGAGCTTACTTCTTCCCCGGCTGGGCTTTGCCGGACGGCACAACTGGATGGCCGCCGCGCTCGCATGCGCTCGGGATAACCGTGAGGCGCGGGCATGCCGATCTGTGTGGACAGGTCATCCGGCGCGTGGAAAGAGCCAGGAGTCTTACCTCTCCGCGACCTTTACCCGGGCCCGATATTGCCCCGGCGTCATGCCGACCACCGTCTTGAAATCGTGGATGAAGTGCGCCTGATCGCTGTAGCCGCAGACCATGGCGGTATCCAGCAGTGGCTGGCCGGCGCGTAACTGGTTGCGGACCAGCGCCACACGCTGGATACGGCTGAATTGCTTGGGCGTCAGACCGACCTGATAGCGGAACAGCCGTTCCAGCTGGCGCTGGCCGAGCGGTACGGTCTGGAGCAGGTCCGCCAGCCGCGCCCGGCCCTGGTTGGTGGCGATCTGTTCCAGCAGCTGCTGCACAGGGGTGCGCCGCGCCTGGAGCGCACCGAGACGACCTAGCAGGGCCCGTTCAACCAGTGCCTGCTGCGCGTCCCGTTCCAGTTCGGCCAACTGATCGATCAGATGTGCGAGTGCCAGCCTGGGCCAGTCAGCGTCATGAAGACCGGTCAGTTCGTCGAGGCCGATGCCGAACACCGCGGCACCCATGCCGGGAAGAAAACGCACGCCCATCATCTTGACCTGGCCGACCAGCTGCAGCCGGGTGCTGGCCACTTGCGGACCGGCGATCAGGGCCCGTCGCGCGCGCGGGGTGCCATCGAAACGCAGCGGATCAGCGAAGTTGAAGATCAGCCCGCTGCCGCCGTCCGGGTGCAGCATCTGCTCGTCATAGACCTGCGAGCCGTCGCCTTCCAGCCACCAGAAACGCTGGACGTACGCGGCCAGCGCCGGGCTCGGCGGGCGGGTGACGAAGCCCTGCAGGGAGGGCAGGCGGCCGTGCAAGGAAGCGGACATGGCGGGCGCTCAAAGATGTCGAAAATCTACAATAGCGCAGCGTGGCGGCTGCGTAGCCTGGGTTGCACATTCAACCGAGGAGTGACCACCATGCGTATGAACTACCAGACCGCCGCACCTGACGTGATGACCGCCATGATAGGGCTGGAAACCTATCTGGCAAGGCAGAGCCGCCGCGAGGATGGCGTCGACAAACCGCTGATGGAGCTGGTGAAGATCCGTGTCTCGCAGATCAACGGATGCGCTTTCTGCATCGACATGCACACTAAAGACGCTCGCGCCCTGGGCGAAACCGAACAGCGCATCTATGCCCTGAGCGCTTGGCGCGAAACGCCGTTTTTCACCGACCGCGAACGTGCTGCGCTGGCCTGGGCCGAGGCCAATACGCTGCTGCCTCAGGGTGTGTCGCAGCGGTTGTTCGAGGAGGCGCGCGAGTATTTTACCGAGGCCCAGCTCGCTAACCTGACCCTGGCCATCGTGACCATTAACGCCTGGAATCGCTTCGGGGTGTCTTTCGCGCCGGTGCCGGGCAGCTACCAGCCGGAGTAGCGCAACTACCTAGCACCGCTCGGCTGGAAGGACGAGCGGCTCAGGGCATGATCTGCTGGTTGCCCATGGCGCAGAAGCGATGCGCCTGCCGGGCAGCCGGCAACGCCCGTAGTTGCGCTCTGCATTGGGCCTGGCTCGACGTCCGTTCTACGTTGAGCTTCGAATGTTCGTCGACGCCAATCAGGTACGACCGGTTGTAACGCGGACCGTCTTGCCAGCCACTGAATTGCTGGTCGCTGGTCGCTGGTTGCGCAGCGGTATTGCATGTGGCCGGAGAAACCCTTGAAGCGGTCGCTGCGGAAAATGTGATGGTATTTTTGCCAGTCACGGTCGCGCTGGCCCGCGCGCACCGCTTCGCGGCAGCCTTCCAGTTCGGTGATGCCTGGTTCATGCAAGAAAATGCTCTGTGCCAGGCTGGAGCCGTCGAGCTGCATCGTGGCCACCAAATAGACCCGCTGTTCGGCCGCCTGTGTCGGTAGCGCCAACAGCAAACCCAGCGCCAACATCCCTGTTCTGATCAATCTGCAATGCTCCTGAAGGGCTGTCTCATCGAGGGCCGCACCCTAGCCGAGGAGTGTGTCGGGAAACAAGTGCGAGGAGTATCTAGGCAGACGGGTTGGCTCGCTGGCCCGTTCCGGGGTCGTGAACTCCCTTGAAGGCTGCTGTCGAAATCAGTGTCCTGCGCGAGCGTTCAAATGGGGAAATCAAATGTTGCAAGCCCATCGCGGTAATCAGCTAACCCCTGGCAGCTTTGCTGTAAATTGGCCTGCCATTGGCAATGAAACCTCCATTACATGACCCTCCTGATAGCGTTCGCTGTCTTATCCATCCTCGTTTCATTCATCTGCTCGATCCTGGAAGCTGCGCTGCTCTCGCTGACACCTAGCTTCATCGCACACCAGAAGACATCCCGTCCGAAGCTCTACGAGCGCTTGAAACAGCTCAAAGACAAAGTCGACCAGCCACTTGCGGCGATCCTGACCTTGAACACCGTTGCCCATACCGTCGGCGCGACCGGCGTCGGCGCTCAGGTCACCGTGGTGTTCGGCAACGGCTACGTCGGTATCGCTTCAGCGGTGATGACGGTGCTGATCCTGGTGCTCTCGGAAATCCTGCCCAAGACCATCGGTGCCCGTTACTGGCGCACGCTGGCGCCGTTCCTGCCGCCGGTGCTGAACGGGATGATCTGGATCCTGAAGCCGTTCATCTACCTGTCCGACATGATCATGCGGCTGGTCGGCGACAAGGAGCCGGAGCACGACATCCGCCAGGAAATCAAGGCGCTGACGGTGCTCGGACGCGAGAACAAGAGCCTCGACGAGGACGAGCAGCGCGTCATCAGGAACATTCTCGACCTGCACGAGATCAAGGTCCGCGACGTGATGACGCCGCGAACGGTTTGCGACCATACGGCACCGGAGACCAGCATCGGCGCATTCAAAGAGCAGGTTGCTGACAGCCAGTTTTCGCGCTACCCGGTGATTGGCGACAACGAGAGCCCGCTGGGTGTCGTGTTCCGCTATGACGCGCTGTCAGCGACGGACGACGAAGCACCGGTCTCTTCGATCATGAAGCCGGTGAAGGTCGCGCCGGAGCTGACCAGTGTCGAGAACCTCATGACCCAGCTGCTGCACGAGCGCCAGCATATGTGCCTGGTCTACGACGAGTTCGGCAGCTGGCGCGGTTTGGTGACGCTAGAAGACATCATGGAAACCATTATCGGCCAGCCGATCATGGACGAAACGGACGATATTCCGAACATGCGGCGCTTCGCCAAGCGCCGCTGGGATCATCGCATCAAGCGCGCCCGCGAGAGCTGAGCGCTCCTGCGGAGCGGGATTGCCGCTCCGCAGGCAATCTCAGCGCTTGATTGTGCCGAGGCGCATGAAGCGCGTCTCGCCGCTGGCGTCTTCCACACCATCGTTGTCAGTGACGACGAACAGGCGGCCCTGTTTGTCGACTGCCGCGCCTTCGACCTTGTCCAGCACCCAGCCGCCAGTGCTCTGCAGATCAGGCAGCAGATCGCGCTCCAGATGCTTGCTCACCACTGGGAAGCTCTGGCCTTCGGCTACGGGCTGCACGCCGGTCAGGTCGATGCGGTACAGGCGCTTGATTTGCGCTGCCGGGCCTTGCTGGTTGTCACGTTCGATGACCAGGAACTGACCGTTACCGATGGACGTCAGCTCGGACAAGCCGACCCAGCCGCCTTCGACAGCCGGGTCGAGCGGGTAATGGACGAAGCCCCATTCGCCGCTGCTCGGATTGAATACGCCGATGCGCACCTTGCCGGCCGGGTCGTTCTTCCATTCGCGCTGGAAGGCCACATATACGCGGGTGCTGGCGCCTTCGCCGACCACCGATACGCCTTCGAATCCATTGCTGGTGCGCTGTGCCGAGACGGCTTTCGGTAGCGCGTATTCGGCCAGCACGTCGCCTTTTGAATTGGCATGGATCAGCAGGTTCGGCTTGGCCTTGCCGCTGCCTTCGGAGGCCAACCAGAAGTCGCCATTGCTGGCTTGGGCAATGCCCTCCAGGTCATAGTTGACGGTCTCGCCGTCCTTGCGCAGTTCGGTCTGCCCGTCGATGACTGCAGGTGTTTGACTGGTGTCGATGTGGAAGATCCGGGAGGCCTTGTAGTAGCTATCCGGTACGGCATACAGGCGATTGTCCTGCGTACTGTCCGCAACCAGGCCGCTGAGCGCTCCCCAGGGGATCAGAGCGCTATCGCTGGAGCGGATCTCCGGATAATTCGCAGTCCCGGCGCCGTACTGATAAATCGAAATCGTCGAGCGATAGCCGTCCTCGGCCGAGTCTTCTTCACTGCTGACCACCAGTAAGTTGCGCGCCGGGATTGGCAGGATGCCTTCGGGGCCCATGCCGGCCGGTAACAACTGATGCATCACGGGTGCCCAAGGGCGCGCGACGTCGTACACCGCGACGGCATTGCCGCGCTCGCTTCCGACGAAGAGAAAATCCTGCTTGTGGAAGCTCCCCGCCGCGATGCCTTCCGGCTCGATGCCTTTGTTCTCCGAGCGATTCTCCGGATAGTGGCCGGCGCGGATGAAGGCGTGTTCCATCGAGACCCCGGCGTCGTGCCAGACTTGGCCGTTGTAGTCGAAGAGGGTGAACCCGCGACTGCCACCTTCCTCGCCGTTTGCATCCTCATAATCGCCTTCGTTGGCAGTGGCCAGCAGCGCACCGAGCCACGCGATGGAATCCGGCTCGCGGCGTTTGCCTTTAAGGACGCCCACCGGCTCGATGCGGTCGTTCTCCTCAACGTCCACGCCTTCAAGATCGACCTGGCCGGCGGTGAAGTGTCGGATCACCCGACCGCTACGCAGGTCGACCAGCACGATGTGGTTGTTCTCCTGCAGCGTGACGGCCGCAACGTCTTGGTCGTTGATGCTGACGTATTCCGGCTCCGGATCCTCCGGCGCTACTTCGGCCAGGCCGGTCAGGCTCACGTCGCGCGTAGTCCATCGCGACGGCTGGCCCTTGAGATCGACGATCCGCAGAAAGCCGCCCGGCAGCTGAGGAAGCAGGCCGTTGTTCAGATCCTCGTCGCGCTCGTTCTCGATCACCACGGCGGCATAACGGCCCTTCGGGCTGACGGCGATGGAATCCGGTTGGCCGCCCATGGGCAACGTGGCGACGCGCTTGGGCTGGGCGGGGTTGCGAATGTCGAACACCGCCAGCACGCCGTCGGGCTGGGCAAAGCTGGCCGAAGTGTTGACCGCCACCAGTACAAAGTGGTGGTGCACCGCGACTGAGGTCGGCTCGCCTTCGAGCTTCACGAAGCCTGCAGGCTTTGGCGATTTCGGGTCTTTAATGTCGACCAGGCCGATCCGCTCGCCGGGGCTATCGGTGTAGATCAGCGTACGGCCGTCGCGGCTGACTGCGGTGATTTCAGCGACGGTCTCGCGGGAGGCGTCTTCGTCCGCACCTAGGTTGCTGTACACCGGAAACGTTGCAACCCGCTCGAAGTATTCCGCGGCGCGCGATGAGGCAGCCTGAGAGGCGAGCGGCAGCAGGGCCAGTGTTAACGCGGTGGATAGCGCGGTACGGGTCAGGCGGGTCGGTGTTCTCATGCGAGCCTCGGCGTTTGGCGATGGGGTTTGGCCGAAACACGCTAGGCGGGGATTGTTACGAGGGCGTTACGGGGTTGCGCTTGTTGCAGCGATCAGATCCTTTGATGAATCAGGGAGGCGTGACAGCTTATCCACTTGTCTCGCCGGTTCTGCCTCCCCAGCCTGCTGATGCCCCGCCTATTTCGGACTGAGCTCCAGCAAACGCCCGCTATCCCCATCTTCCAGCAGCCAGATGCTGCCGTCCGGGCCTTGTTCAACTTCGCGGATGCGCGCGCCCATGTCGTAGCGAGCGGCCTCGCTGGCTTCTTCGCCGTTCAAAGTGACACGGACCAAAGCCTCGGCCGACAGGCCGCCGATAAACGCATCACCTTTCCAGTCAGCAAACCGTTCGCCGTCGTAAATGATCAGGCCGGCAGGGGAGATCACCGGTGTCCAGGAAATCTTGGGCTCGATGAATTCGGGGCGAGTGTCGTGATCGGGTATCGGCCGCCCGCCGTAGTGATCACCGTTCGAGACTTCCGGATAACCGTAGTTGCCGCTTTTCTGGATCAGGTTGAACTCGTCGCCGCCTTCCGGGCCCATCTCGTGTTCCCACAATCGGCCCTGCGCATCGAACGCGATGCCCAGCGGGTTGCGGTGGCCAAGCGACCAGATCTGTGCCGGCACGCCGCCTTGGTCGGCGAACGGGTTGTCGGACGGTACGCTCCCGTCCTCGTTCAGGCGAATGACTTTGCCGAGGTTGGCGTTCATGTCCTGTGCAGGGGTGAACTTCTGGCGCTCGCCCGAGGTGATCCAGAGCTTCCCGTCAGGGCCGAACGCAAGACGATGCCCGTAATGGCCTTTGCCTGAGACCTTGGGCGCCTGCCGCCAGATCACTTTCGGCTCTGAAAGGGAGCCGCCATCGTCGCTTAGCTTCAGGGCTGCACGGGCGACGGCTGCGCCCCGGTTGTCACCGTCGCCATGCTCGGCATAGCTGAGGTAGATAACGTTGTTCTGTGCGAAATCGGGATGAAGGATGACGTCACCAAGCCCGCCCTGACCGCCATAGGCCACCTTTGGTACGCCCGTTATTTCGTGAACCGTCCCGGTCTTCACATCTACATGCTTGAGCACGCCGCGCTTTTCCGTGATCAATGCCGTCCCGTCTGGCAGGAAGGTCATGGCCCAGGGTTCGGAGAAACTGGCGCGTGGCGTTGCGCTGAACGGCCACTGATCCTGTTCAACGGCGTCAGGCGCAGCGGTTGCGAGCGAAGCCGTACCCAGCGCCATGGCGCTAACGAGCTGCAAAGAGAGTCGCTTCATCACCATCTGTTCTCCAAAAGCCAGGCCCCAGCGCACCCTGCGGTGGGGCCATTCGATCAGGGCTCTATGCCGGGCGTATCACGCAGCTGCCGGCCGTTGGGCTTACTGCGTTCGAGTCACCCGCCATACGATGTTAGCCAAGTCGTCAGCCACGATGAGAGCACCGCGTGGGTCGACCGTCACACCCACGGGCCGACCATGTGTCCCTTCGGCGGTGCGGAAGCCCGTCACGAAATCGACTGGCTCGCCCGAGGGTTTCCCGTTCCTGAATGGCACGAAGACCACCTGATAGCCGGACGGATTCTCGCGGTTCCAACTGCCGTGCTCGCCAACGAATACGCCTTCGGCAAACTTCTCGCCCATGACCGGTGAAGAGAAGTCCACGCCGAGCGCAGCGACGTGCGGGCCCAGTGCGTAGTCCGGCTTGATCGCGGCCGCGACCAGATCGGGGTTCTGCGGGCGAACGCGATCATCGACGTGCTGCCCCCAGTAGCTATATGGCCAGCCATAGAAGCCGCCTTCTTGTACCGAGGTGAGGTAGTCAGGGACCAGATTCGGACCAAGCTCGTCCCGCTCGTTCACCACCGCCCACAGCTGATCCGTGTCGGGGCGAATCGTCAGTGCCGTTGGGTTACGCAGGCCCGTTGCGTAGGGCTTGTGAGCGCCTGTCTCCGCATTGATCTGCCAGATCATGGCCCGGTCGACTTCCGCCTCCATCCCGCGTTCGGTGATGTTGCTGTTCGAGCCGATGCCAACGTACAAGAAACGACCGTCCGGGCTCGCGGCGAGCGCCTTGGTCCAGTGATGGTTGATCCGATGCGGCAGGTCCGTGACCTTGACCGGCTCGCCACTGGCCTCGGTCTGACCTTCCTGATACTCGAAGCGTACCAGCGAGTCCTGGTTGGCCACGTAGATGTTCTCGTTAGCCAGCGCCAGGCCATACGGCGCGTTAAGGCCGTCCGCAAATATCTTCTGCAACTCGTACACGCCGTCACCATCGGCATCGCGAAGCAGGGTCAGACGGTTACCGCTTTTGACCGAGGTGGTGCCCTTCGCCTTGATGTAGCCGGCGATGACATCCTTCGGTCTTAAGTTGGGTGCATTGCCGCCTCGGCCTTCGGCGACGATGATGTCCCCGTTCGGCAGCACCAGTGTTTGCCGCGGGATCTGCATATCGGTCGCGATCGCGCTGACCGTGAAGCCCTCGGGTACCGTTGGCTTCTTATCACCCCAGCCGACCGGGTCGGCAATCGTCATGCTGGGCAATAGTCCGCGCTCGGGATCGACAAGTTTGGGATTTTCCCCTTTCACCAGGGCGATGTCCTGATCCGCGCCGCCGCATGCGCTCAATAGCAACGCCACGCTCAGGGCGCTTAGTGGGCCTGCGTATTTCATGCTTCACCTCCTGCGCGCAGATTGGTAAAGCCGATCCAGGTCGCCGCACAGGCCAGGATGGTCACGATCACCGAAAGGATCAGGCCGGATGGCATGCTCGCCCAGGCGTCTTTGGCGTGCACGAGCGCATTAAAAAAGCCCAGCACCCAGGTAGCGGCCAGGAGCACCAGATAGATCAGCGGTCGCCCTTTCTTATGGGTGGCTTTAACCAGATTGACCAGCGCGAACAGGATCGCGAACCCGCAAAAGACCAGGCCCCCGGCGATCAGCCAAGACGCGAAGTTGGTCCACTGAATCTCGTAGGTCTGGAAGTACGCGATATCGCTTAGCAGGCCGCCAAGAAACAGCGGAACGGTCCCCCCGAGCAACGTTGCGTGCACTGGGTTAGGTACATGACGGGAGATGCTGTGTGTCGTGTGATGCGTGCTGTGGGTGATAACGGTCACGGAAGCGTCCTCATCGCTGGACGACCCAGGCCTGATGCATCGCGCGGATGCGCCTGCTGCCTGGATCGCTCTGACTGTGCATAAATGGGGATCGTGCCGTTGGGGGGGAAGTTCACTTCGGTTGGTCTTGATTGGCGCGTCTCGAGGCGCATCTGCGTGCTGATCCGCCTGTTAGGTGGTACGCAAGCTTGTCAGGCTCGCAAGGATTTGTACGGCTGACGACGCCAGCTCAGGCAGGCGCTCAGCGAGTGCGTTCGATAATCCAAAAAGTTTCTTCGCTTGTTTTATCGATAATTAATCCCCAATTTTCTGCGCCGTCTCTTTCAGAGTTCTGGCGATTCTGCAGGGCGTCGCGAAAAATTTCTCTAGTTCACTAATAATATTAGTTTCGTGAGTCTATCCGAATTAATCATGGTTCTTTGTAGTAGTATTAATCAGTGCATGGATACTCGCTCTAAAGATTGATTGTTTGGTTTTCCTCTGTTGTTATTCTTCCGCGGGCTGAAAAGCGTGCACAAAATTGAAACATTATTATTGAAAGATGCACCTTCCTGGCCGTCTTGGCCAATGGCAGTGGCTCTGCAAGGCAGGATTTATAAGGTTCTGGAGTTGGCATTGCACCTGCATAATATTGTTTGAGTTAGGCTGAGGTTGGCGCCTTTTTAATGAAGTGCGGCGCGAATAAAATGTGACGTTTCCCTATTGAGTCGGTCGTGTTTAGACGGGCCCTGCGGTAGCTATGCAATTAGCTTATTGACCCTGAATAGGCAGGTATCCCAAATTCTTTCCTTTAGCGTCCGGATTTTCATAGCGGGTTGTATGTCGAGCTGGCTCGATTCTGACAAGTTATGTCGGAGCGTTGTTTTCGCATATCGATAGCCGGCGAAGATAATTACTTTGATTTCGCAATAAGCGTTTCGTTTGTTTTTAACTGTCCGCGCCGTAACTAGGTCGCGGTCTGGCGGTAGCCTTGCCTGGAAAAGGGCAAATGAACGTTAGTGGCTGGGTTGAAAAAGGAACCTTCTATGCGTACGGAAAACTCTTCAAACAGGAGTGAAGAAGATGGACAGGAAATCAACCCGGTTCAGATACTCGCCATCGTTATAGATAACTGGCGGTTCATAGCGCTCATTACCGGCCTTTTTGGAGCCCTGGCGCTAGCCTATGCGCTGTCTGCGAGACCTTTGTTTGAAGCGGTATCGATGCTTGAGGTCGAGCCGAAGAGCCCCGGCGCTGCGAGCTTCTCCGAGCGCCACGAAAGCGTGGCACTTAATGTCCCGCCCGCCATTGCTCAGACGCATGTGATGAAATCTGCAGCCGTACTCGGAGCGGCAGTGGACGCCTTGCAGCTGGATATCTCGGTTCGGCCGAAGGCAATCCCAATCATCGGTGAGTTTCTTTCACGCCATTTCATATTCGATGCAAACCGAGATGAGCTGCCGCGTATCGAGTTACTGGATGTACCCAAGGTGTTGCGCGATAAGCCGCTCAGGCTGCTGGTCGGTCAGGATGACGCATTTCAGTTGTTAGATCCGAGGGGGCGCGAGCTGCTGTCCGGCATCGCCCCGCATGGGGCACAAAGTTCCGACGATGACGTGCAGTTAAAAATCAGTCGGCTCGACGCCGAGCCAGGCAGCGAATTCGTATTGACGAAGGAGCCGCGCCTGGCAGCGTTGCTGCGACTGCAAAACCAACTGCAGATTGACGAAGTGGAGGAAGGCTCAGGCATCTTTGTCCTCTCGATCACGGATGCCGATCCAGAGCGAGCGGTCAACATTCTTGCCGAAGTGATGAAAGCCTACGTGGCGCAGAACATTGAGCGCGCTGCGGCTGATGCCAGCAGCCGATTGGAATTCCTCACCACAGAGTTGCCCGCCATGCGGGCAAAGCTCGAACAATCGGAACTGGCGCTGAACCGCTTCCAAACACAGGCGGGTTCTGTCGACATCAGTCTTGAGATCGAGGGCTATCTGAATCAGCTGGTCGCGCTCGATTCGAAAATCTCGGCCCTGCGGCTGCAGCAGACGGAGCTAGCGAGTCGCTTTACCAGCGAACATCCGGCTTATCAGACGCTGGTCAACCAGATCGAGAGCCTGACGCTCGAGCAGCAGTCATTGGCCAGGAAAATTGGCACCCTTCCCGAAACCCAGCAGGAGCTGGTGCGTTTGAGCCGCGACGTTAAGGTTAACAATGAGATCTATCTATTGATGTTGAACCGCGCCCAGGAGCTGGAAGTGATGCGCAACGGGATCGCCGGTAACGTCCATGTGCTTGACCAACCTGTAGCGGATACCATCAGCCCGGCCTGGCCAAATCGCAAGCTTGTCGTGTTGGGCGGTCTGGTTGTCGGTTTCGGTCTGGCGTTAGCGATTGTCTTTATTCGCCGCAAGCTCTTCCCGAGCATTGAGAGCATCGATGAGATCGAGCGGCTGGGGTTGCCGGTCCTTGCGGCAGTGCCGATGTTTTCGGCAAAGCAGCTTGAAGGTGTTTTGGGCGACGGTGCGCCGGCGAAACAACCGGCGGTGTTGATGGGCGCAAATGATCCATGCACGGAGGCCCTACGCAGCCTGCGTACCTGCCTGCGTTTGTCCCTGCCGAACCGACGCAACAACCTGATCATGCTCAGCGGTCCAAGTCCGGCCGTGGGAAAAAGTTTTATCTCGTTAAACTTTGCCGTCCTGGCCGCCCGTGCCGGGCAGCGCGTGTTACTCATCGATGCAGACATGCGGCGTGGGCACCTGCACGAAGCGTTAGCGCTAAGCGAGGAAAATGGCTTCGCTGAAGTGCTGCAAAACCAGAGCAACGTGACGGCGGCGATCCGCCCAACCGCAGTCGAGAATCTGTCTTTCCTGCCGCGTGGCAAGCCCCCGCTGTGGCCTGCTGAACTGTTGCTCGAGCCGATCCTGGAGAACGTTTTACAGCGCGTCGGCGAGCTTTTTGATCTGGTCGTAATCGACACGCCACCCCTGCTAGCTGTATCCGATGCGTTGATCATCGGTCAGCACACTGGGATCAATTTGATGGTGTTGCGCTTCGATTTTACGGCTGCACGCGAAGTTGAACTCGTCTTGCGCCGCTTCGAGCAGAACAATACGGAGTTGCATGGAGCGATCTTCAACTCAGTGGAAGAGCGGACGTCCACGCGGTATGGGTACAGCAAGAGCTGCTACCGGCTGGACTACCGCACAGTGCACTCCTGATCGCGCCGGTTGCCCGTCGCTACGCTGGCGAGTCATGGAGGTCTAATGAAGAAATTGTTTGCACGAGGCGCGCAATGGAATTGGGCGCTGCTCGACCAAGCGCTGGTCAGCGGCACCAATTTCCTCATGGGTGTGCTGCTGGTGCGCTACCTCGGTTTCGAGCAATACGGGTTGTTTGTGCTCGCTTGGATGGCGGTGCAGTTCGTCATGGGCGTGCAGAACGCACTGATTGTTTCGCCGATGATGTCCATCGCGCCAAAGTTGAGTGGCACCAGGCGCAGCGGCTACTACGCCGCGACTCTCAGACTGCAAACGCTGCTGATAGCACTTGCCGCCTTACTGGTCGCGGCGCTGTCATTGATTCCGACCGTTTATCGGCCGCAGTGGCTTGCTGATGGTGCCACTCTGCCTTTGGTCAGTTGCATGGTCTTCCTGCAACTACAGGATTTTTTGCGGCGCAATCTTTTCTCGCGGCTTGCACCGCAGCGAGCGTTCTATGTCGACCTGATTGCCTACGGCGCACAACTGCCATTAATGCTCATGGTGGTGGCAGTGTATCCGTCATTCCAGGCGGCCCTATTGAGTATCGTCGCGGCCATGCTGGTGTCGATCCTGGTGGGCGGACGCTGGCTGCCTCGGGCTGAAGGGCAGGCGCTGAATACCCGCGACGTGGCCGTTAGACATTGGCGTTCATCGCGGTGGTTGCTGGGCTCGACACTGTTGCAGTGGCTGTCCGACAACTATTTCCTAATCATCGCTGGCGTCGTGCTGGGCCCGGCTGCGGTCGGAGCGATCCGGGGCGCGCAGAACTTGTTGGCGCTGACTCATATCTTCTTCCTCGGGCTGGAAAACGTGGTGCCGGGCGAGGCCAGTCAACGCTTCCATCACGACGGCATCCCTGCACTGCGTGGCTATCTGGTGAGGATCAGTCTGGTGCTGCTGGCCAGTACGGGGCTTGTCGCGGCGCTGGCGGCCCAATTTTCCAGGCCGTTGTTGAACCTCGCCTATGGTGCCGCCGATCCGATCAGCATTGAGGCGTTGGGATGGTACGTGCCGATCTACCTGCTGGTGGCGCTTGCTTTGCCGCTGCGCGCAGGGCTGCGCACTCTGGAGCAGACGCGGGCAATCTTCTTCGCCTATGTGTTGGGTACCGCCTTTGCGCTGTTGGCAGCTCGAGCGCTAGTAACCGACTTCGGGGTAGCCGGCGTGATGTTTGGCATTTTGGTCAATCAGGTGGTGATGATGATCGTGCTGATGACTTCTCTGGGGCTGGCTTGTCGCAGCGCACGTCCGGCCCTGGAGCACTGATAGCGAGTACTACCCACGCTCGCCTGTAACTCCCTTCTTCCATTGCGCGGAAAACCTGCTCGACAACTGACTGCAGCGACGACTGATTGAGTTCATCGTCGGTTAGCCAGGCGTGCGTGTGTCTGCACGCCCCCGCTTTGTCGCTACCGCCAGCACCTCGCCCGGACAGGGCTGATCGATTTCCAACGCAGACGCTTCCTGGCGTGACTCTAGTTGTGTCCGACCGGCTGGTACCTGCCTGGACGCTTGCCATGTGCATCTACAACGCAGAGGGATACCTTCATGGGAAAACAACAGTCGCCCGACGGATCCGTATGTTCGGTGATCGGCCTTCCGATAAACGCACTGAGCTGGCATACGGCATTGTCTCTTCTGGCGCAATGGTCAAGTCGACGTGAAAGCCGGTACGTGTGCATTTGCAATGTGCATTCATTAGTGACCGCACGCGGCGACGCGGCGTTCGCCAAGGTCATTCACGAGGCGGATATGGCGACGCCCGACGGTGCGCCGCTGGCCTGGATGTTGCGCCGGCTGGGCATGGTTCGGCAGGAACGAATTAACGGCCCGGACCTGATGTGGCGGTACTGTGCGGAAGCGGCCCATCGCGATGAGTCGCTCTTTCTGTTCGGCGGCCGGCAGGAGACGCTTGACGCGCTGCAGCGCGTGTTGCTGCAGAACTTCCCGTCGCTGCGTATTGCTGGCGCCTACTCGCCACCCTATCGACCGCTTAGCCAGGAAGAAGACGATGCAATCGTCGCCCTCATTAATGCATCGGGTGCCGGCACTGTCTGGGTCGGTTTGGGCTGCCCCAAACAGGAGCTGTGGATGGCGGCGCACCAGGGTCGGATTCAGGCCGCGATGATCGGTGTGGGGGCTGCTTTCGACTACCACGCCGGAACCATCAGGCGAGCACCCATGTGGATGCAACGCGGCGGCCTGGAATGGTTTCACCGTCTGTGCAGTGAGCCGAGGCGTTTATGGAAGCGCTATTTCGTCACCAACTCGCTGTTCATCGTCTATGCAGGTCGCCAACTGCTGGGGCTTCTTCCTGCCGCGTCGATTGCGCCGACGCCGGCACCGGCATCAGGGGCGGTTGACCTAGAGCACAAGGCCCGGGAGTGGAAGTTTGCCTTGGGAAACATGCTGTGGGTTGTGCATTTCTCGCGTGTCCGACGGCATTGACCTCACCGACCCGTATTGCCAGCGCCCCGGGGCGAACGTGGTTGTCAGCCGAGGCGGTCATAGCTTTTGCGTTTCACTCAGGTCGCCGAGCCGGCGACACAGCTGGGAAAAGGACTAACGATGAGAGAGACCATACTCGTAACAGGAGGAGCCGGCTATATCGGCTCTCATACCACTCTGGTGCTCATGCTTGCCGGCTATGAAGTAGTAGTGTTGGACAGCCTGTGCAACAGCTCGGCCGAGTCGCTGCACCGGATCGCCACGCTTTGCGGCCGGACGCCCATATTCGTGCACGGCGATATCCGTAACGCTGCCCTGCTGGATAGCCTTTTCGCCTGTTACCCGATTACTGCCGTGCTGCACTTTGCCGGCCTCAAGGCTGTTGGCGAGAGCGTACGCAAGCCGCTTGAATATTACGCGACCAATGTCGGTGGCAGTGGCGAGCTTTATCAAGCCATGGCTCGGGCGGGGGTTTATCGCCTGGTGTTCAGTTCTTCCGCTACGGTTTACGGCGACGCCAGCCAGATGCCGCTACGCGAAACTACCCCAACCAATTGGCCTACCAACCCTTATGGGCGGTCCAAGCTGATCGTTGAGGAAATGCTGCGTGACCTGGCTGCATGCGACCAGCGCTGGAGCATCGCCCTGTTGCGCTATTTCAACCCGATTGGTGCCCATGAAAGCGGCTTGATCGGTGATGACCCCAATGGCGTACCTAGCAATCTGCTGCCCTACCTCAGCCAAGTGGCAGTCGGTCGGCTGGCGGAGCTTTCAGTCTTTGGCGACAACTACCCGACCCGAGACGGCACCGGCATACGGGACTACATCCATGTCATGGATCTGGCCGAAGGACACGTCAAAACGTTGGATGCCCTGCGCGATCGCCGCGGGGTGTCGGTCTGGAATTTAGGCACTGGCGTCGGCCAGAGCGTTCTGGAAGTCATCGCAGCCTTTGAGCGTGCTAGCCAGCGCGCCATACCATACCGAGTGGTCGCTCGACGGCCCGGTGATGTAGCCGAGTGCTGGGCCGACCCGTCGCTCTCGGCTCTGGAGCTTGGCTGGAAAGCCAAGCGTGGTCTTGATCAGATGATGCGTGATGCTTGGCGCTGGCAGTCCGCCAACCCCAACGGCTATGCCTGTTCCGTCGAGGCTGCGGTTGCTGTGGAGGCTGGCTGATAACGCAGGAGTGGATTTGCAGTTGCCCCTGCGCCGCGTCTGTTAGTGACCGGTTACTGGCGGGCCTAATTGTAGAGGCTGGCTACCAAATAGCGCCTCTGTCAGTTCAGGGATAAGGCGGTCGCCGTGTTCGCCTACTGAGTTCTGCTGAAATAGGTTGAAGTCACCGAAGGCCTGATGCACGACCCAACCAGCGAACTGGTTCGCCTGGGTTTGCTCGCGGATCTTGCGCATGAAGTGCGCGCGTGAGGCGACGTCTTTCAGTGCAGGGATTCCGTTGTAGTTGAACTCGGAGACGACGCCAAATTCACCGGCGATGATCCGTTTGGGGTTGATACCGCTCGAAACCACCCAACGTTGTAGCTCGGACCAGTCCTCCCAGCGCGAGCCGTTGTCATACCACAGGTCATTGATCAGTCGGCTGTAACGGGCTATCTCTGATTTTTTCTGTTCTGAACTCAAGTGCGGATCCGCATTCACGCGGGCGCTGACGTCTGCGACCATCTGCGTCTGGCCGCCGACATAGCGGGTGATTGGCATCGGGACGTTATACAGATGAGGTTGGCTGCCAATGCCCTGGTGAGTGAACTCGCCCGGTGCGTAGGGGTGAAAGGAGAACATGGTGTTGGCGTCGAAGTCGCTCAGGTTGAAGCGATTCAGTGCGCCATGCCAGCCGGCCTCCGGCTGCAGAATGATGGTCATGTCCGGAGCTTTGGAACGGCATGCGGAGTGCCAGCCCGGTGCAGCTGAGCGGTAGTAGCCCGGCGTGAGATGCTCTCCCGGTGGTTCGTTGAGCATTTCAAGCGCCACCTGCTGCTTCGGGAAATAGCTGCCCATGGCTGAGCACAGCGTGTTGAGAGCGTCATGAAAGCGCACTCGGCTGGCAGGATCATTGACCACGGCGATGCGTTCTTCCCAAGTCGAGGCCCAGGCAACCTGAACGCGGAAGCCGGTTTGTGCGGCCCGATCGATATAGCCGATCCAACGCGACAGCGTGGCCTCCATGCTGACCGGCGGGGCCAAAAATTCTTCCAGCGAAATCCAGACCCGCAAGGTGTTGAAGCCGGCCGCCGATAGTGCGGTCAGGCGCGTCTGGGTCATGCCGTAGGCGGGCGCTTCCCAGTCATTCACTGGCGGTGTGATGTCGATGCCCTTGATGTCGCCTCGGGCCATGAATGCGGGGTTGGCTTGGGTGATCGTCGTCGAAGTATCTGCTGTAGCAGGGGGGGCGGACCCGCTGCGCGGCGCTGGCACTGTGCTTACCGTGTTTGGGGAGCCGACCTTGTTGCCGTCCAGAAGCCCGCCCTTGACGTAAATGCTGAGGTTGCTACCGACCCGGAACACTTTACTGATCTCGCGCAACTGCCCATCGGCGAAGCGCATGTGCACGCCGGGTTTGAATGCGTCGATGCTCGCCTGAGTGGCAGGAACCGAAAGCCCCGCATATTGGCGCCAGATACCCCGCAAGAAATCTTTGCTGGTGAAAGAGTTGATCTTGGAAACATACCCGGTTTCCGTCGAAACCGAAGTGGCTGCGTGAGCCTGAGTAAGTGCCAGGGGGGTGCAGCACAGGACAGCTGACGCAACGGACAGCAGCAGCGCCCGACGCGTCTGGTTGGAAAGAGTGTTAAGCATGATGGCTCTCAGCGACCTAATACTTCCAGGCGTATGCCGTGGAAAAGTAGCGGGAGTGGATAACAGGGTGTGCGAATCGGAACGGCGATTAGTTCAGTTGATATAACTAGAAATAAGGTTCTCCTGAAGAAACCCTGTGCGGGTTTGGCTTTGGTCGTTTGCGGGCTTGAGAATAGTTGCATTTAAGTCTGTTAGGAATATCCGCAAATTCCCTTGACCACCAGCCTGGTAACAGCTTTAGACCATGCGCCACTGTTTTGATATTCCGTAAGAATTAAGCCTAACGGTGTGTTTAGAGATTTCAGATAAAAATCATGTGTTCGGATGTCATCGAAAGATGGCGCTTGAATATCACTTAATTTCCGACGATTGGTCATGCGCCAGTACGTTCAGAGTTTCTTTTCACCAGCACGGTTTTCAAATTCTTATTAATGCACCTAGGAACCGAACCATGTTGGCTTTCCGAGAATATGCATACGCCTTGGTCTCGCTGCTCATAAACGTAACGGCCGCCGTTGCGGACACCAGTGAACCTGCATTCACCCGTAGCGGGCCTATCAAGGGAATCGGAGTCAGTCCGCCGATTAGCAACTGGGAAGCGCCGGCCTATGGCCTGACTCAGGCACGGCTGGACGCCCTGGAGCAGGCTGGGTTCAACACCCTGAGGATCTGGATCTCGCTGGAAGAATTCCTGGCCCCGCCGGTCAGTATGGAGGCCACCCTTTCGCGCTGGACCGGCTATATCAGTCGCGCGGCAGAAACCGGTTTCCGGGTACAGGTTTCCTGGGCTTCTACCTGGGAGCAGCGCATTGCTGTGATTAACGAGCCGACGACAGGTGCGCGCTTTGAGAGGGCTCTCGGTACCCTGTGCGGCGCCCTTCACGGATCATTTTCGGAAGAGCAGGTTGCGCTGGAGATGCTTAACGAGCCTCCTGGCGAACAGCTGGCACCGAGCTATTACACCTCAGTTGCGCCGGGTTGGTATTCGGCCTGCCGCTCCAAGGCACCGAACCTGACCATCATTCTACAACCGGAAGCCGGCTGGCATGGCGCGCTCGGGCACTTCAACCTGAGCCAGTACGATGCCAACACCATGTTCGCTTTCCATCCTTACGCACCGGGCGAGTTCACTCATCAGGGCACTGGCAGCCAGCCGCACCTGTACAACGTTCCGATGCCGATTACCCGCTACGCTGGCGGCAAGGTGCAAATGCTGGCGGACGTCAGCGCGCGCATAGAAGCGGATACAACGCTGACGCCCGAGCGCAAGGTCGAAGAAATCAGCCGTTACGGGCGCATCATCGATCACCTGTGGTGGAACGATGGAGCGCGCTGGGAGGACTGGACAGAGTTGCAACGTTGGGTTGATTCGAGCGGGATCAATCCCAGGCGGATCATCGCCGGCGAATTCGGCGTTGTTTCCGAGTTCAACTACAACGGAACCCCCGCACTGCCGGATGTCGCTTCACGCGCCTACTTCATGCACAAGATCCGCGTGCAGACTGAGGCAAACAATTTCGCCGGTTGGGTCGTACATCAGGCGTTTGGTGACTTCAACCTGTTCCAGCAAACCTCAGTGGGTGAGCATGGCGAGCACCTTATCCCCGAACTCGTCGAGGCGCTGTTTTAGGGGCCCCGGTGGCTGTTGGTGTGCTTTCCGATGCAGCGGCGGAATGCGTTGAAATATCGCTATTGCGACGGAACGAAGCGCAGCTAGGCAGGACCAAGCTGCGTATGGCACGGACAAGCTTTTGCCCGTAGCTGCTCCGAAGCGACGAGCACCTGGGGTTGGCTTTGCCTGGGTGCCATCTGGCTACAGACCAGCCAGAAAAAACCTGGATGGCACATCCGGAAACGGATGTCGGTGCATTGATGCACGACTGAGAGCGCTCAACGATGAAGAAGCTCGGCTACCTGGTAGCACTGTGCCCGATCGGGTTCATTGACTCCGTGATTGCGTTGCGGATCTCTCTGCTACTTTTGTTGCTTTCCGTGGTTATCAATAGGCGTTTGTCGCTGGTTGACTGGCTGCTGCTCGGTCTGCTCGGTATCACGGCCTATTCCTGGCTGACCGTGGATGGCTATGAGCGCAGCTTCATCGTGCCGCAGATTTCGTCCTACTATGTTTTTCTGTTCAGCCTACGGTTCTTCTACGTCTGTCGCGATGATCTGCTGAACTTCATCACCAATCTGCCGCTGTTCCACTATCTGCTTCTGTGCGTTGTTTACCTCGTTGTTCAGGTCAAGGTCGGCTACACCTACGAAGTTGGCGTATTGGAAGCCTTCATGCTGATTCGCCTGGCGCTCCAGCCGCGCCAGCGCGGCTTGATGTTGGTGATGCTGCTGGCTTATCTGGTGCTGATGTTTCTCATCTCGACCCGCACAACGCCTTTGGGTATCGCTCTGCTGGTTGCCGGCTGCTGTCTCCTGAAACCGCCGAAGCCGGTGCTCAAGGCGGTTGTCGTGAGTGTGATCTTGCTAACGCCAGTGGCCGGTTTCTTTCTGATGGGCCTGGATCTGTCTACCAGCATGGCGGATGTCGATGACAACGCCGAGATCCGCCTGGAAATGCTCAAGGGCGCCAGCTCGATGATTGGTGTTGCCGAATTCCTGCATGGGATCGGATTTGGCGGCCCCTATCGTGACGTGAGCTTCGAATATGCCTTCTGGCATCCGCTGCTCGATACACGATTTCTCGCGCATCAGGTGTCTAATCACAACTCGTTGTTCGACGTGTTCTTTCGCTTTGGGATCTTCGTTTACGCACTGTTTGCCGTTGTGTTCCTGCGCGTCATCTGGCTAGACAAGACGACCAACCATTACGTCTACGCCCTGTTGTTCGTCACCCTGTTCTCGCTATCGGTGAATGCGTATCTGGACTCAACGCGTCTATCGCATGCCTTCGCCGCTTTCATTATCGGACTGATGCTTCTGATACCGCGCAGGATCTTGCGGCACCAGCGCGCGCCCAATGCCGCGGTGGTGCGGGTCGGTTCGCGCACTGCTGATGTTGCGAAGTCGCCAGGCTGACAACTCTCCTAACGCTCACCCGCTGAATTCTCATCCGCATGTCAGTACAGGAAGTGCCCATGAAAGATTGCGTTTTGATTTCCGCGTTTGCCTGCGACCCGTCCATGGGTTCAGAGCCCTACGTAGGTTGGAACTGGCTCAAACAGATCCTGACTGTCTCCGACGGAAATGTCGTGCTACTCACTCGCCGGATGCATGAGCGGCCAGTGCGCGAGGCGCTCGAACCGACCAGCCGCGCGCGTCTGGATATCGTTGCTTTCGATTTGCCCGGCTGTGCCGGTATGGCTCACCACCACAGCCTGATGAAGCCGTACTACGTGTTCTGGCAAGTAGCCGCATTGTTTGTCGTGCTGGTCTACCAGCTGCGTCATCGTTCGCTCGCGGTGATCCACCAGTGCACGTACAACGTGGTGGATATGCCTGGGTTGCTATGGCTGGTACCTGGAACGCGGTTCATCTGGGGGCCAGTGGGTGGTGGTCAGATACCACCTGCCTGGGCGAAACCGCTCTATGGGCGGGGTTGGATCAAGCAGCGCTGGCGCACGCTGATGAAACGCACGTTGCGGTTCAACCCGTATATCTGCCTAGCATCGTACTGCTCATCGTCAATCCTGGTGGCCAACCAGGACACCCTCGAGATGCTGCCTCGCTTCGCGCATCGCAAATGCATCAAGACGCTTGAAACAGCGGTGAGCGGCGTAACCGCTAGCCCTGCGGCGCAGGAGCCGAAGGAAAGTTTCACGTTGCTCTGGGTCGGTCGGCTGGAGCCCCGCAAGGCTCTCAAGCTGTTGCTCGACGCCATCGCACAGATCAAGGCAGATCAGCCTCAGGCCTACGAGCGATTGCGGATCAAGGTGCTCGGTACTGGGCCTGATGCACAGAAGACCGAGGTGGAAGTAGCTGCGCTAGGGTTGGCCGGCAAAGTCGAGTTGCTCGGCGCGCTGCCTTTCGCCGAGGTCCAGCCGCTCTACGAGCGCGCCGACCTTTTCGTCTTCACCAGCGTTCAGGATACCTCCGGTAACGTGCTGCTCGAATCGCTGGCCAGCGGCCTGCCAGCTATAGCGCTCAATCACCAGGGCCCCCGAGAAATCCTGCAAAACGGGGGCGGACGGTTGATCGATGCGCACTCCTATAACGAGGCGGTCAGAGAGTTTGCACGCGCCATACTTGAGCTGATGGATGCGCCGCAATTGCTCAGAGCATACGCACAGGCGGGACTGGAGAATATTCAGCAGCATTGCCTGTGGGAGCAGAAGGGAGAATTGTTCCGTGCGCTGCTGGATGCGCGCGGCAAGTCTGCGAAAAGCCATCTAGCCTCAGATCAAGCTTGAGCGAACGTCTCATGTTTCCTCGTATTTCTACTCGCGCTAAGGGCGCGGGCGATCTTTCTAATGCATGAAGGAGGCGAATATGATTCCAAAGATCATTCATTACGTTTGGATCGGCGATGCGCCAAAGAATGAGCTGCTTCTGCGCTGCATCGAGAGCTGGAAAAAATATCTGCCGGACTACGAAATCAAGGAATGGGGCAACTCGCAAATCGACGGAATCGACATTCCCTATGTCCGTCAGGCGCTGGAACACCGCAAGTGGGCGTTCGCATCGGACTACATGAGGTTGTACGCACTGCACCGCTATGGCGGCTTTTACTTCGACTCCGATCTAGAAGTCACAGCTGATATCGAGCCGTTCCGCGAACATGACTTTGTTGCTGGCTTCGAGGAGTATCAGGGCAACCGGTATCCGATGTCGGCGTTTATCGGCGCGGTTCCTAATAACTCAATTATTGGTGATCTGCTAGCCGAGTATGCGTCGCTGAGTCTAGTGGACCGCAACGGCAATCTCGACCTTACGGCCAATACCAAACGCATGACGCTGTATTACGCGCGCAGGTTCGGCCTGAAAAAGCCCTATAAGACCGATGAGCCAACCGCGTTAGATAGTTACTCGTTTATCTATCCGGTTCATTACTTTTGCACGCCTGCGCCGCACAAAAAGAACTTCACTATTCACCATTTCAACGGTTCGTGGCTGGACGGCTATGCGCGACGCAACGTTCTAAACATGTCCGGCTATACGCTGTGCGTTTTCAAGGACCGCAAAAAGGCCAATCGCAGCTTGCCCCTCACCTACAACGAAAGCTTGGCAATGATGCTGCCGCTTGGCTTCGACCTGAGACTGGCGCTCCTACGCAAAGGCACGTCCCGGCAACCTTTTAAAGTGTGCTGATCACATCTAAGGAAGCTGAACCGCCCCTGCTTTCCCAGAGGCTCTGATTCTTGACAGGGTAGGGCCATGAACACAACGACGAAGCATTCCCAAGAAGTCCATGAGCGAGCGGTCGACCAGTACTGGAGCATCAAGACCACCATGAGTCGGAGCGTGAAGCGATCTGCTCTATTTCCGCCAAGATCGGTTCTTACTGCCGAAACGGTGCACAGCTGAGCGCGTCGAGCGTGATAGCGATAAGCGTGAACGCCAGACCAGCAGCGAACGCGAGCGGAGACCCTGGAGCGAGAAATACGTGAGCGGCGCCAGGCCAACGAGATCCGGTGGCCAGCGTGCCGCGGCGCAGCCCCTCGGTATTGAACTGAGTGCCCAGCACGGTCCGCTGCTTGGCCTGCGGTTGCTTGCTGACAATATGGAAGGTGCCGCGCGGGTCGCCACGGCCATACAGCATCGAAGCCGGGCCACGCAGGACCTCGATTCGCTCGATAGTCGCGGCGTCCGGCATGTTGGGGTAGCCACGGTTGATGGCGAAGCCGTTGCGGTAGAACTCCTGGGAGCTGAAGCCGCGTACCAGGAATTCGGTCAGCCCCTGGCCGCCGAAGTTGTTGCCGCGCTCGACACCGCCGGCATAGTCCAGTGCGTCCTCGAGACGGGTGGCGCCGATGTCTTCTACCGCCTGCCCGGGGACGACGCTGATCGACTGCGGGATTTCATGGATGGCGACCCAGGCCTGATGCATCGCGCGGATGCGCCTGCTCCCTGGTTCGCTCTGACTGTGCATAAATGGGGATCGTGCCGTTGGGGGGAAGTTCACGCGTATCGACGAGGCGCTTGTTCGTAGGCGAGTGAATTGGGCCGCATCAGCACAGCCATCCGAGCGCTTTGTCTAGATTGCTGCGCTAGTTGTTGGCGATGACTGCGGGTTACCTGAAAGCCATCCAACCATTAATCATTTGCGCCGGTTAAGGTTCCGATTACGAGGCTAATGAGAAAGCGAGGCCGCTGAACTCTGGAAACTCACTCCGGTCGGGACTTATGAGGGCCGTAATTGGCTCCTTATGAATCCCCACTCAAATGGAGGAAGCATCGTGAAGAAATCAGCGTTCGCTCTCAGCGTACTGGCCTCGACACTCATCGCGGCACCAGCAATGGCGCAAATGCCGAAACTTCAACCCGACGACAGCTACGTTTCAATCAGCGGTACCGTGCTCACCGCCGAAGATGACGAGTTCTCCCTCGACTACGGGCAAGGAAAGATCAGCGTCGAAATGGATGACATGGGCTGGGTGGGCAATCAGCCCGAGCTTATTCCCGGCGATGAAGTGACGGTGTACGGGCGTGTCGAAAAACACTTCTTTGTCGATGCATCCATCGAAGCAGACAGCGTCTTCATTGAAGATCCTGCCACCTATTACTACTCTTCGCCAACTAACGACATGGCAACGTTTGCCGTGATGGACGTGGCTCCGGTAACGCCCGTTGTGGTGGGTGACCTGATCCTTACCGGTACTGTGCAAAGCATCAAAGATCGACAGTTCACGGTAAACACCGGCGACCTTGAGTTCACCATTGATACAAGCGGCATGCCAAACAATCCGCTCGATAACGAAGGTCGTCAACAGGTAGGGAAAGGAGACACCGTCTCCGTTGCCGGCAACCTGGGGAGCGCAGCGATCGGTGATCGCAAGTTGAATGCGGAAACAATCATCGTTCTTCGGGACCAGAGCCAGCAGGGCCCGCAAAAGCAGCAGGGCCAGCAGAAACAGCAGAAGCAAGGCAGCCAGCAAAAGCAAGGCAGCTAGTCGTGCGCGTCAGCCAGCCTCGGAGCTGAACAGCTGCCAGGCTGGCACTGGCCAAATCGGCCGACCAGAACTCTCGCCGATTAATCTGCTTAGCGTTGAAGCTTCCGTGCTGATCGCGCCTGAATCAAACCGAGCCTTCACATAAGCTCCTCACGGCGTTTAACGCCCGGCTAAAGGGTTGGTAACGCATACTACAAGCCCAATCATCGCAACCGTAACTATCACAGCGAAAACGGACTTGAAACGCCACGCGCGGATAGTCCTTCTTGAGCCGATTGTTACGTGTTTGAGTAGGTTGATACTTCAATTAGATTCCCATCAGGATCTCTGAAATAAAATGAGGTAATCGAACCTTGTGCGCCTGTACGTTTTACAGGGCCCTCCGTGATATCTACACCTTGATACCTTACATGTCCCATTGCGTCTGATAATACAGTGTTAGTAATGAAGCACAGGTCTGCGCTTCCGCACTTTACATTCTGAGCCTTAGGCTCAAATTCCTTGCCTAGTTGATGGAGATTAATTTTTTGATTTCCAAACTTTAGAGCAACCCGGCCCGCCCCAAAACTAACGACCTTCATACCCAAAACGGTTTCATAAAATTCGACAGTGGTTGGAATGTCAGCACTAAATGATCTAGGTGACTAATCTTCATCCAAAAGCTCCATGTTCTAGGTAAGGCATCTAGCGTTTTGTTAAGGAGCGGGCGTTAGCCAGTTCCAGTGAGCGACGCGAGCGACTTGTTAGATACCGTAATCACGCTCAACCTTGGATATTCTTACCTTGAACGATGAATACCATTTTTCGTGACCGTATTCTTGGGCCCGTTTATGCTCGAGGTCGGCTTTCCAGTTTTTTATAGACTCAAGGTCTGACCAATAGGAAACTGTAATGCCTAGGTGTTCTCTTGCAGACTCGATGCCCAAATAGCCAGGCTGCTGGGCTGCAAGCTCAACCATTCTAGTTACCATATCACCATAGCCGTTATCACCATCTGTACGGTGAGAGGTAAAAATCACTGCATAGTAAGGCGGCTTTGGTGTTGCTGCGATTGTCGACACAGTTTTCCCCGCAAGCATCTAACGATTAAGCTAAGGGGCCGGCTTCGCCGGTCCCAGCGAACGAAGTGAGCGCTTTGAGCGCATTGTTATACGGCCTCACTACAAATATGTTTCCCCGTTTTCTACTTCTGCGGTTTTTTGTTCAACATAATCCATCGCTTTCTCGGAGCCGCCAAGGCTGAATCGGACAGCCTTAAACTTGCCGGACTCCATTGGAATAGCAAAACCTATGTTATTTCCCTTTTTAAGAAGGTCGTGAATGTCGTCGTACTTTGTTAGGTAAAGTTCATGGGTGTTCCCATTTTTTCCACATATAGCATCCATGGACATGGCTGCATAATCGGAGTTTATTAGTATGGGATATTGAGCTCCATCTTCGCAGTTGGTGTTTGCGGACAAAACATGTATGCATTTTTTGTTTGATGAATAACACCTAAAGCCGATGAAATTTCCTGACTCGTTTGCTGTTACTGCTATTAGATCGAGGTTGTCATCTGATTTGACCACGACCCATGCCTCGAAATTTTTAACTATATCAATGGCGTTGGCAGTGATGGGTAGTAGCATGGCAATAAGTATTGCGCTGATTTTTGTCATGTTTTCTCCTCTTGTATAACGTTTGGTTAAGGGGCGGGCTTTAGCCCGTCCCAGAGAGCGAAGCGAACGGTTTGAACCAGTTGTTAGAGGTTACGCTACGCTGGATCAAATGTATGTTCTTCATGGTAACGAAGAATGGTGTACATTTTTGGTACGCCGTTTATTGTTTGAACCTCAACGTCGACTACGTATGCAAGCTTGTGCCAGGGTTTCGAAAATCGCTCGTCACCCGCAAGCATGGCTTCTTTGACTGCGTTATTTTCGAATATTACTTTCAGCGGCTTCTTGGATATGTCTTCGATTGTTGCTTTGTCGCCAGTGTGTGACTCGGTATCAAATTTAGTTTGATACCAATACATCACCTTATTTTTTTGAATGTGATCGTCAGGTTCTTGAAGGCGCTCAAGCTGGCGTTGAATGCTGTTCTGAGCTGCATTGGCTTCTTGATAATTTATGAAGAACTGATTAATTACTGTGCCACCATCAGATACAGTAAAATTTAGCTGAGAGCCATTGTCCTTCGCTACAGGTTCTAGAATGTTGTTCCATTGCTTTAAATCTTGTTTTGAAACGTCTTTGGGCGGAGTGTCCATTTTGCCCAGCAGCCAGTCTATGATTGCTTTGGCTTGGGTAGTCCACTCTGAAAGCGAGCCACCATTCCAAACCAATGGAACAATTGGCATTGTTAGCGCAACAAGCTCTACAATTATAGAACCTGTACGGACTTCTTTTATATAAAGCTCTGTGCTCGCGTCATAATCTTGATTAGTTTCTGATTCGATAAATCTCTGATACTGTTGATTGATGCCGAGCAAGGACATCGTGAGGTCAGTTAGAATAACTGGCTTTTGGTTGTTAATCTTGATTTCAAGCTTATGGCTAAAATCTATTTCTACGACGTTACTAACTTCCATGAGTAACCTCTAACGTTTGGTTAAGGGGCGGGCTTTAGCCCGTCCCGAGTGAGCGAAGCGAACGACTTGAACCACTTGTTAGGCCTTGGCGATGAGGTTTAGACATCTACAACGTCGCCACTGATCGACAGGTGATAAGACTCAAAGCCCTCTGCACTAACAGAGAGTCGCAAGTTTAGATTGTTGGAGAATGCTAGAGACAGTTCGCTTTTGGGAAGGCGCTCTACGGACACAATTGTTTGACCCAGCAGTGAAGTCAGGCCGCCCGCAGATGCCCCGATGCTGCCAGACACGCCAACACAAATAGACTTGCCCTTCTTGCTCAATTCGAAGCCTGACTCAATAGTTATGCACGCCCCTAGCTCCCACCGGCCCGGAATTGATGACGGCGTATAGAAGTTAAGCGAAACCTCACCGAGTCCTATGCAAATTTGAGTTAGCTCCTGTGAGATAAGATGACCTAGAGGGAAGTTCTTGGGGATTTCTAAACTCATTCCATGCAGACCTAACGTTTAGGTTAAGGGGCCGCGGTACGCGGTCCCAGAGAGCGAAGCGAACGATTTGAACCGCTTGTTAGACGCTGTGTAAAGATGTATGGCATTAGTAGTTTTTGATATGCGGCGTTCCAAAAGCAGAAAATCCGGAGTAATCAGGATAGATAGTTGAATGCCTATATCCAAACATCTTGTCTAGCCTTTGCCGAATGTTTTTCTTTGCTGCCGCATCAATTCTAAAGGTGTACAAGGCACCGCTATTGGCGCCTTTTCCTTTTTTTTGTTCAAAAACATGTGGTCGTGCTGCAAGGCAGCATGCAGTTCTGCCTTCTTCTATTTTCCACCAACCGTCTTTGAAGTTTGGCGATTTTGGGAATTGAAATTTCTTACCGTCTGGTCGATTGGTAGAGGGTACGCCGCCAAATAAGAAACCACCATTTTGGGCGGCTATTCGCGCATCTAAATTAGAGGGTTTCCAGGCAAATACGGAGGTCGCCCATTCTTTTGGATCTACTGCATCATCTCGTCCAGGTTTCCATGGGCGACTGAAGTCGTCCTCCCATTTTCTAAATTGATCGTTTTCATTAATTAATCTATCAGTCACATCAAATGCAAAAAGTCTTGCATCCTTGTCTTCATTGACTAGGGTTCCATTACTCCACTTTTCTTCTATGGCAAACCAAACGCCGACCCAAGCATTAAAAGTTATGTCGATAAGTCTTGTTGGTGATCCATAGTGCTGGAGCATGGCGAGCTGATTCAGAATCGAGAGCCTTCCGGTGTGGGACGATGAATGAAGACCCCATCGGTGCAACTCTGCAAGGATGCTTCCTTCTTCCCTGGCTATGTCTTCTTCTACCAAGACTTTCCCTTTTGTTATATTTAATCTTCTGTATAAAGAGCTATGTAGAGCCCACTCAGCGTCTACCTGTCCTCGCCAAGCAAACCTTATCTGGCCGTCCACTGCCTTATTCATTACCTGGTTAATTATTTCGACAAGCTCATCAAAAGAGCTAATCCTGACTTCAAAGGGGCGCCAAAAATCTGCAATATCCATACTCAAATCTCTAAATGTTTTACCGTTTAACGTTTGGTTAAGGGGCGGGCTTTAGCCCGTCCCAGTGAGCGAAGCGAACGATTTGAATCACTTGTTATAGGGATTTTTCACAGCCTGGAGAACCTCCAAACTCTGTTTGTCGAACACAGAAGAAGCTCTTTTTAACTAATTGTATTGTAAAATTTTCACAGTCGTGTTTTGGGTTTGATGCGTTAATTGTGATTTTATTGGCGTGCTTTGGCTGTGTAATGTATATGTAGCAGTGTTCGCTGTTTAGAGAGTTTGCTGTGTAAGCTAAAGCACCCTTGTCGTCGCTCTTGATTGACAGGTCAGGACAGTTTTTATTTTCTATAGTTACAATTATTTCTTTGTCTGGTTTTTGCGAGAGGTGAAATAGTGGAATAAAATATGGTGCAATTATTTGGCTTGAAGATGCTGTTGCACCATTGGTGCGTATTTTGTTTGTTGGACACTGTGCATTAGCATTTTCTATGGGGTCGGTACTTTGCTCTTCTAGCACCCGGTAGTTTCCAGATTTGTAATCGGCAGATATGCAGCCGCTAACTATTATGGGTATAAGAATTATTAAATAAATACGCACGGTAGCTCTATAACTATAATTAGACACCATTTGGTGTATAAGACGCCGGACGGGCGTGGTGTATAACATTCCTTGTCATCGCGGTGCTCCTTGTCTAGGCTGGGCGTTTCCGAAGGACGGTGACTGTATAAGGGAGTTATACGCCATGGATGGAAGGCCGCGATTGCTCGATCAGGTCCGGGACCAGATCCGGCTGAAACACTACTCGATCAGAACTGAACGTGTCTATTGCGAGTGGGTGAAGCGCTATATCCGATTTCACAAATATCGACATCCGCTTGAAATGGGCGCAGCTGGAGTTGAGGCGTTTCTTTCGGATTTGGCTGTGCGCAGTGATGTATCCGCTTCGACGCAGAATCAGGCGCTGGCTGCGTCGTTGTTTCTTTATAAGCAAGTACTCAAGCAGGAGCTACCCTGGCTTGGCGAAGTTGTACGTGCAAAAAAGCCCGCTCGGTTGCCGGTGGTGCTCTCTATCGACGAAGTGCAAAGGATTCTCAGCCAACTGGATGGCGACGTCGGGTTGATAGCACGACTGTTATATGGTCGCGGCCTGCGGTTGATGGAAGGGGTGCGGCTCAGGGTCAAGGACGTCGATTTCTCGCGCAACGAGATCATCATCCGTGACGGTAAGGGGCAGAAGGATCGCGTCACCGTCATGCCGGCAAGCCTTGTGCTGCCGCTTAAGCAGCACATCACTGTTGTACGGGCTATTCATCAGAGCGAGGTCGTTGCAGGGCGGGGTGATGTCTACTTGCCTGACGCCTTAGCTCGTAAGTATCCCAACGCGCCATGGGAATGGGCTTGGCAGTACGTGTTCCCTGCGGCAGGCCTGTCGGTGGACCCACGCAGTGGCTCAGTGCGTCGTCATCATCTGGATGAAAAGCGGGTGCAAAGGGCTTTCAAACGCGCAGTAGCGCAATCCGGTATAGCCAAGTTGGCGACCCCGCATACGTTGCGGCATAGCTTCGCAACTCATCTGTTGGAAAGCGGACAAGATATTCGCACTGTGCAGGAGTTGTTGGGCCATGCAGACGTGAAGACAACCATGATCTACACGCACGTACTAAACCGGGGCGGCTTGGCGGTTTTGAGTCCGTTGGATCGTTTGTAAGTTTGCGGTATGCGCAGAGGGATGCGCTGGTCCGGCTATAGGCCGCCAGGTACGGTCGCGAAAGGCCGAACCCCCTAGGATCGCTAGGACGGGCCCGTGTCATTTTGTAAATGAATGAGCTGTAACGGTGGGTAATACCGCGCCCTGGGCGATGGCCAAGCCATCAACCCAGGGCATTGCACCAATAGGCGCTAGATCTCGATTGATACCCCAGCCTGCAGGGTGCGTGGGGCGCCCGGGTAGGCCCAGATGTTCCAGGCGCGCTCTTCGTATTCCTCGTCGAAGACGTTGTCGAGGTTGAGGTTGAGGCGAATGCGGTCGGTGAGCGGGTAGTAGGCCAGCAGATCGACCACGGTGTAGGCGCCCATGTCGTAGGCCGTGTTCGAGGTACTGCCCTTGCGTGAACTGACGTACTTCACGCCCACCCCAAGGCCCAGCCCGTCCAGCGCACCGTTGTCGAACTCGTAGGTGTCGAGCAGGTTGAAGCTGTGCTCTGGCACGTTGGCCAGGCGGCTGCCCACCGGCACGGCGGCGCTGTTGCTTTCAGTGACTTCAGCGTCAACGTAGGCATAGCCGCCAATCACGCGCCATTGCGGGGTGATGTTGCCGGCAACGCTGAGGTCGAAGCCGCGGCTGCGGACCTCGCCTGCAGCCACCTGGAAGGCCTGGGAGCCAACGTTTGCCGGATCAGCCGTCAGCACGTTTTCCTTGGTGATGTGGAACAGCGCGGCCGTCACGCTCAGGTTGTGTTCCGGCAGGTCGTACTTGATGCCAGTCTCGTAGGCGACGCCTTCTTCCGGGTCGAACGCCTGGCTGCTGCGGTCGGCGCCACGGTTGGGCTTGAATGAGCGGGAAGCGTTGGCGTAGACGGCCAGTGCTTCGGTCAGGTCGTAGATTGCGCCGATGCGCGGCGAGACGGCGTTATGCGCCTGATCCCAGCTGCCAGCAGCCGACAGCTTGTTGGTGTAGTTCTGCTCGAAGCGCTCCAGGCGGGCGCCCAGCTGCAGGGTGAAACGTTCGGTCAGCTCGACCTGATCCTGCATATAGAAGGCATAGGACTTCAGGTCTTCGTCGTCCCAGTAGTTGGGGCCGAGAATGGGGGGCAGCGGCTGGCCATAGACCGGCTCGTACATGTCGATCGGGAAGGAGCCTACGCCACCTGCGGAACGGTCGATGCGGGAGTTGTAGTTAAAGTCGTCGTACTCGATGCCGGTTAGCAGGGTATGCATGAAGCCCAGAGCGCTGAAGCGGCCTTCGAGGTTGGCCTGAATGGCCGTATCGTTCCATTCCAGCCGTCGTTCGCTGTAATTGCGCCCCACGGTGCGGCCGTCAGCGGCCAGGCCATTGTTCTCCACGGCGCCACCGTCCAGGCTGCCGTCGAGGTATTGCACGCCGCCGCGCAGGGTCCACTGATCATCCAGCAGGTGCTCGATGCGCAGCTGGGTCATGGCGTTTTCGTTCGTGAACTTGCCGGCGCTTTCTTCCCCGAGGAAGCGATCACGTGGCAGCTGGCCTCGCTGGCCGGCGTAGCGCGTCACGCCGCGGTCGAGCGGGTGACGGTTGTGGAGGTAGTCACCTTCCAGAATGATCGCGGTGGCGTCGCTGAGGTCCCAGCGCAGCACTGGGGCAACGTTGTAGCGTTCGCTTTCGACATGATCGCGAAAGCTGTCAGCGCCTTCGGCCACCAGGTTGAGGCGATAGGTGAATTCGGCCTGCTCGTCCAGTGCGCCGGTGGTGTCCAGCGTGCCGCGGCGCAGCCCCTCGGTGTTGAATTGAGTGCCCAGCACGGTCCGCTGCTTGGCCTGCGGTTGCTTGCTGACAATGTTGAAGGTGCCGCCTGGGTCGCCACGGCCATACAGCATCGAAGCCGGGCCACGCAGGACCTCGATTCGCTCGATAGTGGCGGCGTCCGGCATGTTGGGGTAGCCACGGTTGATGGCGAAGCCGTTGCGGTAGAACTCCTGGGAGCTGAAGCCGCGTACCAGGAATTCGGTCAGGCCCTGGCCGCCGAAGTTGTTGCCGCGCTCGACGCCGCCGGCATAGTCCAGTGCATCCTCGAGACGGGTGGCGCCGATGTCTTCTACCACCTGCCCAGGGACGACGCTGATCGACTGCGGGATTTCATGGATGGGCGTGTCGGTACGCGTTGCGCTAGCCGAGCGCGTAGCGCGATAGCCGTCCACTGGGCCGTCGGCGCGTTCGGCTTGCGAGGCGGTGATCTCCATTTGTTCGAGGGCGATGGGGGCCCCGGTAGATCCCGTTTGTTCGGCAGCGTAGGCGGTGGCGGCGAGCGCCTGTAGCGACAGCACAGGCACGAGAAGTCGACGCATTGCGGCAGTTCCTTTTGAAGGCTTCGAGCAGAGGGGCGCAGATGCTATAGATGTTGATAACTATTATCAATTGAGTCTTTTGGCTGGATGCCTAATTGGGTCGGTTTGGCGTTATTGATAGCCATTGCCGTGCCGTTCAACCCGGCAATGTTGCTGAGCAGGTCTTGTCGACGGGGACAATAAGGGAGCCGGTAGGGAAGCGAGCGAACCCGGCCGACTCGGATGATTAACAGAGCGCGGGCAAGTCGGCATGCTGCGCGGACAGGACGAACAGCCCAGATATCAGCGAGCCACGTTGCGCGTCGAATGACGCGAGTTCGGCACCCTACAAGGAGGGCCAGAGGGCGCTCGGTCAATCAGCCTCGTGGTATCGAGGCTTCCCCCCGCGCACTGATTCGCCGCGGGGATGCGCCACTCATGCCCGGCGCATCGCAACGGCCATCCTGAAATCAACGATCCCGGCTGGCACCCTCGCGGGACCGAGTCGAGTCGGCTGGCGTTTCGGTGCCGGTCATCGTCGAGGATTCGGTATGGGGTTGGGTGTCGTCAGTGGGCTCGGCTTCAGGCTCGCTGGACGGTACGGCTGTTGGCGTTCCGATGCTTTGCGAGGCGCCGCGGCAGGTCAGCTCGGCGAAAGGCTGGTCCGGCGAGTACTCGCCTGGCACCCGCTCTACCCGCTGAGTGTTGGGGCTTACGGTGAAAACGGGCGGGGCGGAGGTGTCGGCACGTGCATCCTCGGGCACGTGGAATTCGCAGGTCACGGTGTCACCGGTATTGTTCCTCACCTTCACCGCGCGTATTCCAACCAGCTCGCCACCCGCCTCGGTGGTCGAGGTCGGCACGCCCATGGCGCTGACCTCGATATCCAGGCCGTTCAGGTGGGTGATCACTTCGGGCTTGGGTGTCTGGGCAAGCGCAACAGGTGCGCAAAGGGCTAAGCCTAGGGTCGTGAGCAGTGCCTTGGTCATGGAAACCTCCTCGAGTCGATGACTGCTTAGAAGGGTTCGAGGGGTGAGGGTTCGGTCTGCTCTCCGATTTGCTTGACCGTTGCTTCGCAACAGCGGTTGAACACTACTTCTGTGGCTTCAGATTGCGAGCATAAAGCGCTTTCCCGCCCGTGGAGGTGGTGCCTCTGGCCTCCAGCTCGAAGCGTTTGGAATGCGATTTGATCAAGTCGCTGAGTTTCTTGAAGCCATACAGGCGCGGGTCGAAGGCGGGACGCAGTTTGCTGATGTTGGAGCCAAGCTCACCGAGCTGTACCCAGTCATCCTCGTCATCGGCAATGTCGCTAAGAACCTTGGCGATGAACTCCACCGGAGCCTTTTGCGCTTTGACCTGGCCGCCTTTGTCGGCGGTTTTGGCCTCGTCTTCGGGCTTTTCTGCAGGCTCCAGCGCGGGCGTCTTGTCCCCATTGCTTGGGGGTTCCTGTGAGGTCTTGGGTGCGTCGGCGCGAAGAATTTCGGTGTAGATGAACTTGTCGCAGGCTGAAACGAAGGGTGATGGGGTTTTTTGTTCGCCAAAGCCGTAGACGGTCAGGCCTTCTTCGCGGATTCGTGCGGCCAGACGCGTGAAGTCGCTGTCGCTCGAGACCAGGCAGAAGCCGTCGAAGCGGCGCGTGTAGAGCAGGTCCATCGCGTCGATGATCAACGAGCTATCGGTGGCGTTCTTGCCGGAGGTGTAGGCGAACTGCTGAATCGGTTGGATCGAATAGTCGAGCAGCACCTTTTTCCAGCTGCCGAGGTTGGGCTTGGTCCAGTCGCCGTAGATGCGCTTGACGCTGGCGACGCCGTATTTGGCGATTTCCTCGAACAGGCCTTCGACAATCGCGGCGGGGGCGTTATCGGCGTCAATGAGAACTGCAAGATGGATCTGCTGACGGGCGTTGCTGGGCTTGGTGGCCATGATTCGTCCCTGGATGGATGTGTGCCGACCATAACGCCAGTTGCAACTGGGGGCCAGGGCAGTGCGGTAGCAATCTGGATGACAGGCTTTGCCGTTCCGATTGAACCCTCGCGGGCGAGTCGGTTCCGACCTTGCGTCCAGGCTGCTCGAAGCGCTCTGGCTGGTGCTGCCCAGCGTAGCGACTAGAGTAAGCCGTACCCCTTACGTTTCTCACGAAAAGGCGCCTTCATGACTCCCATCGTCGACTTTCTCAACACCATCTTCTGGGGCTACGTTCTTATTTATGGCCTGCTTGCGGTCGGTGTGTTCTTCACCATCCGCCTGGGCTTCCTGCAGTTTCTACACTTCGGCGAGATGGTTCGGGCGATCAGAGGCGCGCGGCAAAGCGATTCGTCAGGTATCTCACCGTTCCAGGCGTTGTGTACCAGCCTTGCGTCGCGGGTTGGCACTGGCAACCTGGCCGGGGTAGCCGTTGCGCTTTACCTGGGCGGTGCCGGGGCAATCTTCTGGATGTGGATGGTGGCGCTGGTGGGCATGGCCACGGCCTATGCGGAAAGCTCACTCGCCCAGTTGTACAAGGTGCGCGACGGGGAGGGTCAGTACCGGGGCGGCCCGGCGTTCTACATTGCCAAGGGTTTGAAGGCACCATGGGCGGGCGGCGTGTTTTCCGTGGCGCTGATCATCTCGTTCGGGCTGGTATTCAACGCGGTGCAGGCCAACTCCATCGCCGATGCCATGGAGGGCGCGTTTGGCGTCCCGAAACTCTGGGTTGGCATTGCTATCGCCATCCTCGCCGGGCTGGTGATCTTCGGCGGGCTACGCTCCATCGCGCGCTTCGCCGAACTCGTGGTGCCGCTGATGGCGGGCCTGTATGTGTTGATGGCACTGATCGTGTTGCTGATGAACATCACCGAGGTGCCAGGCGTGCTGATGACCATCGTCCGCAGCGCCTTTGGCCTCGAAGAAGCCGCCGGTGGTGTCGCCGGCTCGGTGACCGCGGCGATGCTCAATGGCATCAAGCGCGGCTTGTTCTCCAACGAGGCAGGCATGGGCTCGGCGCCCAACGTGGCGGCGACCGCGACCCCAGCGCCGCATCATCCGTCTTCCCAGGGGCTTGTGCAGGCGATGGGGGTGTTCATCGACACCATCGTTATCTGCACCGCCACCGCGGTGATGATTCTTCTGTCGGGCGTTCTGGAGCCCGGTTCGGGTGTGACCGGCACGCAACTCACCCAGCAGGCGATGGAAAGCCACATCGGCGTGGCAGGGACCTACTTCATCGCCATCGCCATTCTGTTTTTCGCCTTTACCTCGATTGTCGCCAACTACGCCTATGCGGAAAACGCACTGATCTTCCTGGGTGCCGGTAACAAACTCGGGCTGACTCTGCTGCGCCTGGCGGCATTGGGAATGGTGATCTGGGGCGCTTACGAGGCAGTCACGACCGTGTTCAACGCGGCGGATGCGTCCATGGGGCTGATGGCGACGATCAACCTGATCGCAATCACGCTGCTCTCCGGCACGGTGGTGAAGTTGACCAAAGACTATATGGCGCAGATCAAGGCGGGCGAGGTGCCTACGTTCAAGGCCGCGGACTACCCGGAACTGAAAGCCAAGATCAACAACAATATCTGGCGCTGATGTGAAAACGCCCCGGCAGTCATGCCGGGGCGTCGTGCCTTACAGATCGGTGGGTCAGCTCGGTAGCCGGTCCAGTGTTTTTGGCTCATGCATCGGGCAGCCGTTGTGACGAGCACGGAACTCGGATGACATCTCATAGGCCGGCTTGCGCGAGCGCATGATGCCGCCGAGCGGACGATGGGCCGCCAGTCCATGCCAGGGGCTGAATGACATCTGGTCATCCACCACCGCTGCGCGGGCTTCGCTCCAGGCCGATTGCGGCTGGACGTTGATCCGCGCAACCGTGACGTAAGGGCTGGCATCTTCCGGCCAGACCACGCTGGCGTCCTCGATGGGCATTTTCTCGATGTCAGTGGCCAGCTGCACACGTAACTCCCAGGTCCCTCCACGCTGAGCGAAATGGTCGTTGATCGCCTCGCGCAACCCGTTCGGCTTGTCCTTGAGGTCGACGTTCTGATCGGTCAGCGCCGTCAATTCCGGCGAGACGGGCACCACCGAGAGCTTGGCGAAGTAACGGCCATAGAGCAGCGGAACCACGCTGTAATAGGTCTCCCCGAGCAGGTTGGTGGTGGGATGACCGCCCATGCCCTTGAGCGTCGCACTTTCGCCGCCGGCCTTTTCCACCAGACTCTCGGCACCGCGCAATGCGGCCGATAGCGCCTGCTTGGCGCGGGGCGCTCGGTCGGTAGTCTTGGCGATCAACTTCACCGACTTGAGAAAGTCCTTGGGTGTCGGCGCCATGAACGCCGGCGCGTTGACCATGACGAAATCCTGGGTGACCTGGCGGCCCGCATTCGGCAGGCGTTCGCCTTCAACGCCGATGAGCTTGATCGCCAGCCCGCGCGGAGTGGAAACCTTGTCATCAAGGATGTCGCCCGGGTTGGTCGAATAACGCATCACCACCGGCATCTTCCCTGGCTTCGCAAAAGCCCCCTGGGCCAGTTCTGGCGGCAGGTCAGGCAGGATTTCGATTTCGCCCTGCAGCAGGCCGTGGCTCTTGGCGTGCACGCTGCGAACAGCATGGCCACTGTCGGCAAAGGTCGTCTCGGTGATCTCGCGCATGGCCTGGATCAGGCCGGAGATGGTCTCGGCTTCGTCGTCTGGCACCTGCTCGAAAGCGGGATCGAAGGGTAGGGGCGTTACGGTCAGGCGATCGGTCATCGGCTCGGCTCCGTCTGGTGATGCGGACTTATGGACTGCTGCGCCGCGGTCTGTAGTCGACAATCGAGGTCTGGAATCGTTTTCGAAGAGCGTGCAAGCCGTTGTGGATGGGCTTCGCGCAGGATCAGTCCACAAGCCTGGATTGCCCAGGCCCAGAAGCGCGCCGTTTTACTGCGGAATTACACCAAGCCCTCGCGCCATCAGTGCCGCCAGCAGAGGAAGCAGCAGAAGGGCGAGCAGTTCGATGCGGATCACTGTCTTCACCCAGCGCGCAGTGGTTGGACTGATCGATGGGACCTGGCCCGCCTTCAGCGCCGGACGCCATTTGAGAAAGGTCACGGTCGGATAGATCGACAACAGGGCAACGATGACGAACAGCCCGACCTTGGCGTGGAAGAAGCTGTTGTTGAGGTAATAGTCCAGCCCCTTGCCATAGCGCATCGCGCGCGCTGCGCCGGTGACCAGGACGAGCCCGGCGGCGATGCCGAAGGCCAGATCAACGCGAAACAGGCTGCGGGCGCGTTTGAAATTCAGCGGCAGGCGGAACAGCTGGTGCTCGAGCACCAGCAGGGAGAAGAGCAGGAAGATCGCCACGAAGTGCAGGTAGGCGGCGACGGCATAGGCCATTTTCTGAAGGTCCTTTGGTTAGGGTTGCTGCGGTGCGGCGGTGACAGCTGCCGCCGCATGGGTCGAGGCGAACCATTGCCCCTGGCGTTGCAGCCGCCTGGCGATGCTGCCTAAGCAGACGCCGCGCAGGAGCATGAAGGCGAGAAAGGCCAGCCACAAGCCGTGATTGCCCATCCCACGCAACAGCCAGCCCAATGGTAGCGAAATCAGAACGGCAAGCAGCATGGCGTTTCGCATTTCCCGCGCACGGGTGGCTCCGATGAACAAGCCGTCCAGCAGATAGCTCCAGACGGCGACCAGGGGCAGCGCGGCGAGATAGGGCAAATAGACGGCGGCGGTTTCGCGCACCGAAGGAATGTCGGTCTGCAGGCTGACGAACAGCTCGCCGCCCAGCAGAAAGAACAGCCCGAAGGCCAGACTCGCCAGCAATGACCAGCCGCCGGCAACAGTCAGAATCCGGCGCAGCTCGGTGCGGCTCTGGGCGCCGATCGCATGCCCGCTCAATGCTTCGACCGCGTGGGCGAGACCGTCGAGTGCATGCGCCGTGAGCATCAAACCGTTCAGCAGCAGGGCATTGGCCGCTACCGTGGCGTCACCCAGCCGCGTCCCTTGGACCGTGACCAGGAAGAACACCAGCTGCAGCGCCAGCGAACGAAGAAAAATGTCGCGGTTGACGGACATCAGCGGACGCCAACTGGCCCACAGGCGCAGCGCCTGACGGTCCAAGCGTCCGGCGTAACGCAACAGCGCGCCTCGGGTCAGCGCCAGGCCGACCAGCACACCGCTCCATTCGGCAATGACCGAGGCGCGGGCTGCGCCGGCGACGCCCCACTCCAGACCAATGACGAACCACAGATCCAGCGCAACGTTGATCAGATTTGTTGTCAACAGAATCGCCAATGGCGCGCGCGCATTCTGGGTGCCGAGAAACCAGCCAATCAGCGCCATGCTCGCCAGCGCGGCGGGCAGGCCGAACAGGCGGGTATGAAAATAGGCTTGGGTGAGCGCGTCGAGCTCGGCAGAGGGCTGCATAAGCTGCAGCGCGTAACCTTTCAGCGGCATCGCAAACAGGCTCAACAGCAGCGCAAAGCCCAGCGCCAATAGCAAGCCCTGCAGCAGCACCTGACGCAGCGCGCCGCCGTCCTGACGTCCGGCGGCCTGAGCCGCAAAGCCGGTGGTGCCCATGCGCAGAAAACCCATCACCCAGACCAGCAGGCTATAGAGGCTGCCGCCTACCGCAACCGACGCGAGCTGATGTGCGTGCGGCAGGTGGCCGATCACGGCGCTGTCGACCAACGCCACCAGTGGCACGGAGAGGTTGGACAGAATCATCGGCGCAGCCAGCGCCCAGACCCGTTTATGAGTGGGGGCGTGCTGCCAGGCGGTCAATAACCGTGACATGAAGGGCTCCAGAACAGCCGGGCATGATACGTCGCGATGGTCCGGAGCGCAGCCGAGCGATAGCGCGGGTGCCATGCTCGGCCGGGTTGTCGGAGGAGTAGGGCGCTACGAATGGCTCAGTGGATCAGCCAGCTCAGCAGCCAGAGCCCGAGGAACAGATAGATCACCCCAGCGATGATCGAGCGGCGGAAGAACGCGCGAAACGCGCCGACCAGCAACATCAGGCCGATGGCCAGTGCAATGAGGCTGAGCAGTGAACGATCCATGCCGAGGGTCCGCGATAGACCCTCGAGAAAGTTGGCGCCGGCATCGGCGAACAGCCCGAAAAAGCCGCTGAGCGCATCGACGATGTAACGAATCACGGTGCCGAGCGCCTGGCCCAACCATTCGAAAAAGCTTTCCACCTGCATGCTGCACTCCTGTCAAACGATCCGCGGCCGCAAGCGCAGCCGTTCCCTGGTCCATTGGGCTGCCAATCCGTCTGGCAGTTCCCGGTGTTGCGATTGAACCGCAGCCACGGCGATGGGTCAGTAGCAGGCTGATCGTCGCCATCACGTGCACCGTCACGCAAATGCAACCCTTCGCGATCAGGCTATCTCGCCAGTAGCGGCCCAACGAGAAAAGACGATGCCGATTGTTACCAGTACCCGCCCGCGTTGGTTGCCCGAGGCTCGCCCGCAGGTCTGGGCGTTAGGGATGCTGGCTGCTGGTCTGCTGCACACTGCTGCCACCTTTCACCTCGATGAGCGGGTGTTCTATTCGCTGCAATCGGCTTGGCAGGAGAGCAGTCTCCAGACCCGCAGCCTCTGGTTGCCCGAGTACCAGGTGCGTGTCGAGGCTAAGCCGGTGGCGACCGTCGGTAACAACCTTTCCGGCTTGACCTTCGATGAGCAACGCAATCAGCTCTGGGCCGTGGTGAACAACCCGGAGGAGCTCGTCGCGATGGATCTCAACGGTGAATTCATCGCTCGCTATCCCTTGAAGGGGTTCATCGACGTCGAGGCCGTTACCTACCTGGGCGACAACCTGCTGGCAGTTGCCGAGGAGCGCAGCCAAACGATCGTGATCCTCCCGGTTCCCTCGCAGCCCGGTGAGCTGGTGCGTGAGGATTACGCGGCAGTCTCGCTGTCCATGGGCGCATCGGACAACTCGGGTTTCGAGGGGTTGGGCTACGACCGCGCCGGTGATCGACTGTTTGCGGTGAAAGAACACTCACCACGCAAGCTCTATGAGATCCAGGGCATCAAGGCCAGCCTCAGCGGGCAACTGAACCTCAAGGTCATCGATCGTGAGGCATGGATCGACGACAAGGACATGGCCAGCGACCTTGCCTCGGTGCACTACGACGAGCGCACCGGTCATCTGGTGCTGCTCAGCGACGAAGCCAAGATGATGCTCGAGCTCGACAGTGAGGGCGAGCTGGTCAGCTTCCGCTCGTTGTGGAGCGGCTTTGCCGGTCTCGACAAGAGCGTGCCTCAGGCCGAAGGCATGACCTTTGACGAGCGTGGCGATCTGTATCTGGTCAGCGAACCCAATCTGTTCTACGCCTTCGAGCGCAAGTAGCCGAACCTGGGTCAGCCGCGGCGGATCATCCAGACGCCTGCGAAGATCAGCAGCAACCCCCCTAGCTTGCCCAGGCTGATCGACGCCTGGCGGAAGCCCGCCCAGCCGAAGTGATCGAGCAGCAGCGCCATCCCCAGCTGGCCGGCCAGTACCAAGGCCATGAACAGCAGCGCACCGATACGCGGGCCGGCGAAGGCGGCGGTCGCAATGAAGAACATTCCCAGCAATCCGGCACACCAGTGATACCAGTTCAGGCCCCGCAGTGCCTGGATGCCCGGCATGTCCCGCTGGAACAGCACCACGCAGATCAGCGCCACGGTGCCCACTGCGAAGGACAACATCGCGGCGCTCATCACGCTGCCAAAGTGCTTGGCCACCTGCCCGTTGATGCCAGCCTGTAGCGGCAGGAAAGCCCCGGCGATAAAAGGCAGAACGAGAAGCCACCAGGCTGCGACGGGCATGCAGATTTCCTCCAGAGCAAAAGAAAGCCCGCCGAGGCGGCGGGCGTTGTTCAGAGCGAGCCGACAATGCTAGCGCGGCGGGTATTGCGAGAGAACCTTATTGACGGTTTCCCGAAACATCCCGGCCCGCTCCTGAGGACTCCCCGGGTCGTCGCGCAGAACCTGTTCGGCACTGCCGCGCCAGACCAGTTTGCCGTCGTCAGCGTCGTACATGTCCAGCTGTAACGTGCCGACCTGATAGTGAATGGTGCGGGTGTCAGTCATCACCGGCCCGCCCCAGAACCCGTGCCATGGGCCGCCCCAACCACTGATCGATGAGGTGGTGTATTGCTGGCTGCGCTCATCGACGAGGAACCAGGCCTGCACCAAGAGATCCGGTTGTGCGCCTGACCCTGCCTGGCGTAGGCCGCGTTGGTCCAGCTGCTCGCTGACGGCGCTGCGGATGCGTTGCTCGGTCAGGTCGCTTTTGATGCGGGGATCGTCTGGTCGGTACTGCAGGGCGGGCTCTTTCCAGCTCCAGGTTCGATAGGCGGAAAAATCACGCTGCGGGTCGAAATCGCGTTGCACCTGGGTGCTCTGACAGGCGGCCAGCATCAGCAGCAGAGGCAGCATCAGCAATGAACGGAACATCGGGGTTCTCCTTGCGTTAAGTGCGTGGGCTCAGCGCGGTGGGTAATCAGCAAGCGCGCGGTTCACGGCGGCTCGCGCGGCGTCCTTGCGCTCGGCCTGATCACCGCCACTGCGAGCTTCGGCGCGATTGCTCCACACGGTCTGGCCGGAGGCGCTGTCGATCATCTCGATGCGCACCGTCATCACTTCCTCTTCATAGTTGCGCACCACCGGGGTGCTGCCGCCAATGCCGTAGCCTGTATTGTAGCCCGGGCCGTAGCCGCCATAGCGCCCGGCACCGACGCCTACTCGGGGCCCGTAATCATCGTAGACATGGCGCACGCGCGTCTCCATCTGCGCGCTGGCGCTGATCTGCACGTCGCCCTTGGCGCCCGTTGGCGCAGGCCGCAAGCCGCGTTGGTCGAGCGCGCCGGAGATCATTTCCTGCAGCTCCTCGGTGCCCAGCGAAGCTGTGCCAGCCGGTGGGTTGCGCCAGCTCCAGTTCTGGTAGCTGGAAAAATCCTGCGGTGCTGCCGGGTAAGTCGGCGACTGGATACGTTCGATAGGCGGGGCAGGAGGGATCGGCGCGGACTCGTTGGTGTACGGGTTGCTGCTCTGGCAAGCCGCGAGGCTCAAGCCGAGCAGCGAACAGAGCAGGGGCAGTGCAGGGCGGATCGACATCGGTACCTCCCGGTCGGCTCAAAGCGGCCGACATAACCAGTGCAGGTAACGCCCGAGGCCGGCGAAGCTGGGATGGCGGCGGTAGGCCAGTTCCATCTCGATGAGGTCGGCAGGCTCGGTACGGGCCTGGAAATCGGCGGGCATGTAGTCATGGAAGACGCGCACGCCACTGGTTGTTTCGACCCGCCAGTGCGGCGCGAGTTGCGCGGCCAGCTCGCGCGGGTCGAGCGGCTGTTGCGGTGTCAGGCTCTGGCGCTCGCCGGCATAGGTCTGACTGCGCAGCTTCTTGAAATGGCCTTTTAGCAGGTTGCGGTAGATCAGCGCGTCGCGGTTATAGAAGGCCAGCGAGAGCCAGCCGTCCTCGGCAACCAGGCGATGCAGCACCGGCAGGATCGCCTGGGGCTCAGCCAGCCATTCCAGCACCGCATGGCAGATCACCAGATCGAAACGGCCCTCGACGTGGTTTTCGACGTCCTGCCAGGGTGCCTGGATGAACGTTGCGTTTTGGCCGGCTTCGGCAAACTGCTTGCGGGCGCCTTCCAGCATGGGTTCGGCGGGTTCCGACAGCGTGACCTGATGGCCCTGCTGCGCCAGCCACAGGCTCATGTGGCCGAGGCCTGCACCGATGTCCAGGACTCGTAGCGGGCGCCCTGGCAGTATTTCAGTCAGGTCCGCCTGCAGCACGGCGAGTCGGATCGCGCCTTTGGCGCCGCCGTAGATTTTTTCGGCGAAGCGCGTCGCCAGCTCATCGAAATGCCGATCGCTCATCGGGCGAACCGCCGTTCGTTGTCGGCAAGCTTCGCCAGCAGCGCCTGTTCCATGTCGATGCCCAGCTCGCTGCACATCAGCAGCAGGTACATGAGGATGTCGCCGACTTCCTGGCCCGCGTGTGCGAGCTTGTCGGCCGACAGCTGGCGCGATTCGTCCTCGGTCTGCCATTGGAAGATTTCCACCAGCTCGGCCATTTCGACGCTGGCGGCCATGGCGAGGTTTTTCGGGCTGTGAAAGCGCTGCCAGTCGTTCTGGTCGCGGATCGCGTGCAGGCGTTGGGTGATCTGTTCGATGTTCATCTTCAGCAGGGCGGGCTCGTTGAAAGGCGACAAGCTTCCGCCAGCGCGCCCGCGCCCGCAAGGGGAGCGTCAGAGGCGGCGTACCTTCAGCTCACGCTCGATCGCGATGACGCCGGGGCGATAGTCGCCTTGCTCGGTGGCGTGGATAGCCTGCTCCAACGCCTGCTCGGCGATCTGCTCGTGCTGCTGGGAAATCGCGTTGACCCGGATCGGCAGGAAATCCAGCAACTGCGCGTCACCAAAGGTTGCCAGCCGCAATTGCTCCGGCCAGAGCAGATCGCGCTCGCGCAGCGCATCGAAGACGCCTTCGAGCAACACGTAGGCGGTGGTGATGAGGGCATCGGGCAGCGGGCCGCGGTCGAGCAGGGCGAGCATCTGCTCGCGTCCGCAGGCGCGGCTGAACTGTTCGGCGCGCAGGATGCTGACCTGCCCTGTGTGCTGCGACAGTGCCTGGCGAAAACCTTCCTCGCGCTGCTGACTAATGGGCAATGCGGGGCGTGCACTGATCAGGGCGATATGCGCGGCGGCCGGAACTGCCAGCGAGCGGGTGAGCAGGGCGGCCGCTTCGCAGTCATCGCTCACCACCGAGCAGAAGTGCCCGGCGTCCAGCGCACGGTCGAGCGCGATCACCGGCGTGCCAGCTGCCTGCACCTTGCGATAGCTCTGGTCGTCGGCGGATAGGCAGCTGGCGACGATCAGCGCATCGCAACGGCGCGAGCGCAGCAGCTGGATGACCTGACGCTCGGTGTCCGGCTCGTCGTCGGTCCCGGCGATCAGCAGCTGATAGCCGCGCTGCCGCGCGCGCTGTTCGAGCAACTTGGCAAGGCGCGCGTAGCTGGGGTTTTCCAGATCCGGCACGATGAACCCCAGCGTTCGCGATTGCCCGCGGCGCAGGCCGGCCGCCTGCTGGTCGAGCTGAAAGCCCTGCTGTTCGGCCACCGCCATCACCCGTTCGACCGTGGCGGGGCTGATTCGCCGTTGGGCAGCCTTGCCGTTGAGCACGTAGCTGGCAGTGGTTACCGAAACGTTGGCGAGGCGGGCGATGTCGGTCAGTTTCAACAGAGGGTCCTGAGACGGGTGGTATGAACTCGGGCTTCTAGAATTACCCAATATTGCGTAATGTGCCAGTCTTAGGTGAAACGTTTCAGCAGTGTATCGGTCTGAAGCGCCAGCCCAGGATTCGGGCAAAGCCGGCGCAACCGTCGGCCACAACAATCGCGAGCCCCGCAGGAGTTCTCCATGCTTGAGTTGAATGCACAGCACATCCACATGCATCAGGCCGCGGCGGACAAGCCAGCGGCGCTGGCTCTGCTGGGCGAGGTTCTGGTCGCCGACGGACTGGTCGCGCCGGGCTACCTCGACGGGCTTCGCGCGCGCGAAGCGCAGGGCTCGACCTTTCTCGGTCAGGGCCTTGCGATTCCGCATGGCACGCCGGAAACCCGCGATCAGGTGTTCACCACTGGCGTGCGGCTGCTGCATTTTCCGGCCGGCGTCGACTGGGGCAATGGTCAGCAGGTGTACCTTGCCATCGGCATCGCGGCGCGCTCGGATGAACATCTGCGGCTGCTGCAACTGCTGACCCGAGCGTTGGGCGAGGGCGATCTGAGCGAGGCGCTGCAGAAGGCCGAAAGGCCCGAAGCCATCATCGACCTGCTGCAGGGCGCGCCGCAGGCGTTGGCGCTGGACGGCGAACTGGTGGGCCTGGGCGTCGCCGCCGATGATTTCGACGAGTTGGCCTGGCAAGGCGTCAAATTGCTCAAGCGCGCCCAATGCGTGGAACCAGGCTTCAATGCCAGTCTGCCGATGAGCCAGGCGTTGCCGCTGGGCGATGGCCTCTGGTGGCTCAGTAGCGAGCAGTCGGTGCAAAGCCCGGGGCTCGCGTTCGTCACGCCCGTCTCGAACCTTGAGCATCTGGGCCAGCCGTTGAATGGCCTGTTCGTGCTGGCCAGCCTGGGCGAAGCGCATCAGGCCATGCTTGAGCGCCTGTGCAATCTGTTGATCGAAGGGCGCGGCCAGGAGCTGAGCCAGGCGACTTCCAGCCGCGTGGTGCTCGAAGCGCTGGGCGGCGAGGTACCGGCAGATTGGCCCAGCGCTCAGGTGCCGCTGGCCAACGCCCATGGTCTGCATGCGCGCCCGGCCAAGGCGCTGACCGAAGTGGCTCAAGCTTTCGATGGCGAGATTCGCGTGCGCCTGGCCGGCAGCGAGAGCGCCGGGGTGTCGGTCAAGAGCCTGAGCAAATTGCTGGCGATGGGCGCGCATCGTGGTCAGGTGCTGGAGTTCATCGCCGAGCCTTCCATTGCCAACGATGCACTGCCGGCGCTGGTGCGCGCGGTGGAAGAAGGACTGGGCGAAGAGGTCGAACCCTTGCCGGCAGCTGGGGAGACGGTGCAACCCGTCATCGCCACGCAACCCGATGAGTCGGCCATCGAGCAGGCCGCTCTGCGCCCGGGCGATCAGGTAAACGGCATCGCTGCATCCCCCGGCATCGCCATCGGTCCGGTGCTGGTGCGCAAGCCGCAGGTGATCGACTACCCCAAGCGCGGCGAATCGCCAGCGGCGGAATTGCAACGTCTGGATGCTGCGCTGGACAAGGTCCATGCCGAAATCGGCACGCTAATCGACGCAAGCCAGGTCGTCAGCATTCGCGACATCTTCACCACTCACCAGGCCATGCTGCGTGACCCGGCGCTGCGCGAAGACGTGCAGGTGCGGCTGCAGAAGGGTTTGAGCGCCGAAGCGGCCTGGATGGAAGAGATCGAGAGCGCGGCGCAGCAGCAGGAATCCCTGCACGACAAACTGCTGGCCGAGCGCGCCGCCGACCTGCGTGACGTGGGCCGTCGGGTGCTGGCCTGCCTGACCGGCGTCGAAGCCGAGCAGGCCCCGGACGAACCCTACATTCTGGTGATGGACGAAGTGGCGCCTTCGGACGTTGCCACGCTCGACGCCCAGCGCGTCGCCGGCATCCTGACCGCGGGCGGTGGCGCTACATCCCACAGCGCCATCATCGCCCGTGCGCTGGGTATTCCAGCCATCGTCGGTGCCGGGCCCGGCGTGCTCGGGTTGGCGCCCAACACCCTGCTGTTGCTCGACGGCGAGCGGGGTGAGTTGCTGGTCGCGCCGACCGACGCGCAGCTGGAACAGGCCAGGCGGGAACGCGCGGCCCGCGAGGAGCGCAAACGCCTGGCCGATGAGCGCCGCATGGAGCAGGCCATTACCCGCGACGGTCATCATGTCGAGATCGCTGCCAATATCGGCGCGGCGGGCGAAACCCCCGAAGCCGTGGCGATGGGTGCCGAAGGGATCGGTTTGCTGCGCACCGAGCTGGTGTTCATGAACCATTCCCAGGCGCCGGATCAGGTGACTCAGGAAGCCGAGTACCGCCGTGTGCTGGAAGCGCTCGACGGGCGCCCGCTGGTGGTGCGCACGCTGGATGTTGGCGGCGACAAGCCGCTGCCGTACTGGCCGATGCCTGCCGAGGAGAATCCCTTCCTCGGCGTGCGCGGGATTCGCCTGAGCCTGCAGCGCCCGGACATTCTCGAAACCCAGCTGCGCGCCTTGCTCGCCTCGGCTGATGGCCGCCCGCTGCGGATCATGTTCCCCATGGTTGGCAACATCGACGAGTGGCGCACCGCCAAGGCCATGGTCGATCGCTTGCGCGTGGAGCTGCCGGTGGCGGATCTGCAGGTGGGGATCATGATCGAAATTCCCTCCGCCGCGCTGATCGCGCCCGTGCTGGCGCAGGAAGTCGATTTCTTCAGCATTGGCACCAACGACCTCACCCAGTACACCCTGGCCATCGACCGCGGCCATCCAACGCTTTCCGGTCAGGCCGATGGGCTGCACCCAGCCGTGTTGCGGCTGATCGGCATGACCGTCGATGCGGCTCATGCCCATGGCAAGTGGGTCGGCGTGTGCGGTGAACTGGCCGCGGATGCGCTGGCGGTGCCGATGCTGGTGGGCCTGGGCGTGGATGAGTTGAGCGTTTCGGCGCGCAGCATTGCCCTGGTCAAGGCGCGGGTGCGCGAGCTGGATTTCGCCGCCTGCCAAAGGCTAGCCAAGGAGGCGCTGATGTTGCCGGGTGCCCATGAAGTGCGCGCCTTCGTCGGGGAGCATTGCTGATGGCTCGCGTTCTGACCGTCACGCTGAACCCGGCGCTGGATCTGACCGTGCGGCTGCCGTCGCTGCGCGTGGGCGAGGTCAACCGCAGCGACAGCCTAGAGGTCCATGCTGCCGGCAAGGGCGTCAATGTGGCGCAAGTGCTGGCCGATCTCGGCCATCAGCTGACCGTCACCGGCTTTCTCGGCGAAGGCAATCCGCAAGCCTTCGAGCAGCTGTTTGCCGCGCGGGGCTTTGCCGACGAATTCGTCCGCGTCGCCGGTGAAACCCGCAGCAATATCAAGCTGGCCGAAGCCGGGGGCCAGGTCACTGACATCAACGGGCCCGGACTGGCAGTCAGCGACGCGCACCGTAGCGAACTGCTGGAGCGCATCAAGCGGCTGGCGCCGGCCCATGAGCTGGTCGTGGTCGCCGGCAGCCTGCCACGGGGGGTGAATAACGAGTGGTTCGTCGAGCTGCTACGCCTGCTCAAGCAAATGGGAACGCGCGTCGCGCTGGACACCAGTGGAGCGGCGCTGCGTGCGGGACTGGCGACCGCGCCCTGGCTGATCAAACCCAACGAGGAAGAGTTGGCCGAAGCGCGTGGCATCGAACTGGCCGAACCCGAGGCGCTGGCTCGTGAGGCCCGGCGGCTGCAGGTCGAGGGCATCGAGCACGTGGTGGTCTCCCAGGGTGCCGACGGCGTGAGCTGGTTCGCGCCCGGTGCCGGGCTGCACGCTTATCCGCCCAAGGTCCGGGTGGTCAGTACCGTGGGGGCAGGGGACTCGCTGCTGGCCGGCATGCTCCACGGGCTGCTCGAGGGCTGGCCAGCGGAACGCACGCTCACTCATGCCACCGCCATCGCCGCCCAGGCGGTCGGGCAGGTCGGCTTCGGCATCACCGACACGGCGCAGCTGGCCGAACTCCAGGCCGCAGTGCGTCTCCAGCCGCTGAGCCAATAAATCGAACAAGAGGTGAAGGAATGAATCTTCTCATCGTCACGGCCTGCCCCAACGGAATGGTCACCAGCGTGCTGACGTCACGCCTGCTCGAAGCGGCCGCCCATCGTATGGGTTGGTCGACGGCCGTCGAAGTCCACGATCCCAAGGCCATTGGCTCACCGCTGACGCCCGCACAGATCGCCAATGCGGATCTGGTGGTTGTGGTGAAAACGGGGCCGCTGTCGCTGCAACGCTTCGTCGGCAAGCGCGTGGCGCAATCGACGCCGTCCGAAGCGCTGCTCGACCCTGAGGCCTTCCTGCGCAGCGCGGCTGACACGTCAAGCGAGCTGCAGCAGGACGACGGAGCGGATGCCGCGCACACCAACGGCAAGCCCAAGCTGGTGGCCATCACCGCTTGCCCGACCGGCGTGGCGCACACCTTCATGGCGGCTGAAGCCCTGCAGCAGGCCGCGATCCGCAAGGGTTACGACCTGCAGGTGGAAACCCGCGGTTCGGTGGGTGCACGCAACGTGCTGGAAGCACAGGCCATCGAAGAGGCCGATGTGGTGCTGCTGGCTGCGGACATCGAGGTGGATGTGGCTAGGTTCGCTGGCAAGCGGGTGTTTCGTTGCGGCACCGGCGTGGCCCTTAAACAACCCGACGCCACCCTGGATCGCGCGCTGGAGGAAGGCGCGGTGCTCAGCGGTGGTGTGGCGGCCACGAGCGCAGGTGGTGAGCAGAAAGGTGAGAAGACTGGCGTCTACAAGCACCTGCTCACCGGCGTGTCCTACATGCTGCCGATGGTGGTGGCGGGTGGTTTGCTGATCGCGCTGTCGTTCGTGTTCGGCATCGAGGCGTTCAAGGAGGAGGGCACGCTGGCTGCCGCATTGATGAAGATCGGCGGCGAAACGGCTTTCCAATTGATGGTGCCGCTGCTCGCGGGTTACATCGCTTATTCCATCGCCGACCGCCCGGGTCTGGCGCCGGGGATGATCGGCGGTTTGCTGGCTGGCACCCTGGGTGCGGGCTTTATCGGCGGCATCATTGCCGGCTTCGTCGCCGGTTATGCAGCCAAGGCGGTCAGTCGCTGGATTCCCTTGCCGGCCAGTATCGAATCGCTCAAGCCGATCCTGATCATTCCGCTGCTGGCGAGTCTGGTGACGGGACTGGTGATGATCTACGTCGTCGGCACGCCAGTAGCGCAGATGCTCGCCGGGCTCACCGAATTTCTCGACACCATGGGCACCTCCAACGCCATCCTGCTCGGGCTGTTGCTGGGCACCATGATGTGCGTCGACCTGGGCGGGCCGGTGAATAAGGCGGCGTATGCCTTTTCGGTGGGTTTGCTGGCATCGCAGAGCTACGCGCCGATGGCGGCGACCATGGCGGCGGGCATGGTGCCGCCCATCGGCATGGGCATCGCCACGTTGATCGCACGGCGCAAGTTCGCACAGACCGAGCGTGAAGCCGGCAAGGCGGCGCTGGTGCTGGGCTGCTGCTTCATCTCTGAAGGCGCGATTCCCTTCGCCGCCAAGGACCCGCTGCGGGTGATCCCGGCCAGCATCGCCGGCGGTGCGCTGACCGGTGCGCTGTCCATGGCCTTCGGCGCGAAGCTTCTGGCGCCGCATGGCGGGCTGTTCGTACTGCTGATTCCCAACGCCATCAATCACGCCTTGCTTTATCTGCTGGCGATTCTGGCCGGCAGCTTGGTGACCGGGGTGGTCTATGCGGTGATCAAGCGGCCCGAGGCGCAGCCGCTTGCCGTTGGCGCTGCGGCCTGAGCTTCAACGCTGCAAGCGCTGAACTAAAGCCCCTCGCGTCGTATCCACTGAAAGCCGGACGAAACTTGTCACAGGAAGTTTCGCCGGCTTTTTGCCTTCCCTGTTTATAAATACGTCCCGCTTGGAGTGTGTTGCATGAGTATCGATTATGGGCCTCGGCCTTTGCGTATCACCCTGACCGCCGTGGTGATGCTGGTGCTGGGTGTGCTGATGGCGGGCGGCGGTGCGTACCTGGCTGTGCTCGGCGGCTCCTGGTACTACCTGCTGGCCGGCATCGGTCTTCTGGTAGTGGCCGGCCTGCTGTTTGCCCGTCGCCGCGCGGCGATCTGGCTGTATGCAGCGCTGTTGCTGGCGACCCTGGCGTGGACCCTCTATGAGGTGCGCTTCGACTGGTGGCAGCTGGCGCCGCGGATCGACCTCTGGTGCATCCTCGGCCTCTGGCTGATCCTGCCCTTCGTCAATCGCTACGTGAGCGACCGTCTGGTCTGGCGCGACGGTGCCAGTGGCTTGCTCGGGCTCGGCCTGCTGGCCGGGGCGTTGATGGCAGGATACTCGTTGACCCAGGACTACCACTCGATCGACGGCCAGTTCAGCGACGCGCAGATGCAGGGGCTCGATCCGCAAGGGCAGGCCGGTCGCTCCAACAGCGAGTGGCCGTCTTACGGCGGGTCAGAGCAGGGCGATCGGTATTCGACCGCAGATCTGATCACGCCCGAGAACGTGGGCACGCTGACGAAAGCCTGGGAATACCACACGGGTGATCTGCCGGGGCCAAACGATCCCGGCGAGTTCACCTACGAGGTCACCCCGCTCAAGGTCGGCAACAGCCTGTTCATCTGTACCCCCCACAGCATCGCCATCGCCCTGGACGCCGATACCGGCGAAGAGCGTTGGCGCTTCGACCCGAGCATCAACCGCGATGCCGAGTACTACCAACACATGACCTGCCGCGGCCTGGCGTTTCACGACGGCACTCGCTATCCCTCGCCGGGTTCGACCAGCGGCCAGCCGGATCAATCGGCGGCGCGTTGCGAGCAGCGCCTGTTCCTGCCGACCAACGATGCCACGCTGATCGCACTCGATGTGGAAGACGGCAAGCCCTGCGAAGACTTCGGCAACGCCGGTGTCGTCGACCTGAAGCTGCGCCTGGGTGAAGGGGCGCTAGGGGTCTACTTGCCCACCTCGCCGCCGGTGGTGACCGAAAAGCTGGTGATCATCGGCGGTTCGGTTACCGATAACGGCGCCGTGGATTCACCCGGCGGCGTGATTCGTGCCTACGACGTGAAAACTGGCCGCCTGGTCTGGAATTTCGATCCGGGCAACCCGGACGCCACGGAACCGTTGCCACCGGGTGAAACCTACGTGCGCAGCACGCCGAACTCCTGGACTGTGGCCACCGCTGACGAGGCGCTGGGCCTGGTCTACATCCCCTCCGGCAACCAGACCCCTGATCAGTGGGCAATCGATCGCTCGGCCCAGGCCGAGCGTTTCACCGACACCCTGATTGCGCTAGACCTGGAGACCGGCAAAGTCCGCTGGGAATTCCAGACCGTTCACCATGACCTTTGGGACCGCGACCTGCCTTCCCAGCCGACGCTGGTCGATATCGACCGGCCCGAAGGCAAGGTGCCGGCCATTATTCAGGCGACCAAGCGCGGCGATCTCTATGTGCTCGATCGGCGCACCGGTGAGCCCATCGTGCCGGTGACCGAGGTGCCTGTTCCGCAGGGCACCGACTACGGTGACTTCACCGCACCCACTCAGCCGGTCTCGGCGCTGACCTATGCGCCGCAGGAGCCGCTGTACGAGAAGGATATGTGGGGCGGCACGCCGCTGGATCAGATGATGTGCCGCATCCAGTTCCGCAAGCTGCGCTATGAAGGCGACTTCACGCCGCCATCGGAAAAGGGCTCGCTGATCTATCCGGGCAACGTCGGTACCTTCAACTGGCCGTCCGTGGCGGTCGATCCGAGTCGGCAGTTGCTGTTCGGCGCGCCGAACTACCTGGCGTTCGTCTCGAAGATGTACAAGCGCAGCGAGGTTGATCCCAATGAGCGCACCGGGGGCGGCGAAACCGGCCTGCAACCCAACCTTGGTGCGCCCTACATGGTCAGTCTGAAGCCTCTGCTATCAGTGCTGGGCCTGCCTTGCCAGAGCCCGCCGTGGGGTTATGTCACCGCCGTGGACCTGCGCACCATGAAGAAGGTCTGGATGCATAAGAACGGCACCAGCCGCGACAGTGCGCCGCTGGGCATTCCTTTCCCGGTGGGCACACCAGCATTGGGCGGTCCGATCGTGACGGCCGGCGGCGTCGCCTTCATGAGCGGCACGCTGGACTACTACTTGCGCGCCTATGACCTGCAGACCGGAGAGGAACTGTGGAAAGGGCGGCTACCGGCGGGCGGCCAGGCCACACCGATGACCTACGTCTCGGAGCAGACCGGCAAGCAGTATGTGGTGCAGGTGGCCGGCGGGCACGGCTCGTTCGGCACGAAGATCGGCGACTCGGTGATCGCCTGGACGCTTGAGGAAGATGATGCGAACTAGACCGGTCGGGCATCGGGCCTAATGGTCAGCCCATCGCCTCTCGCAGTGCGGAGGTGATGGGATGGACAGGCTGCGACAATAGCAAAGCCATCGTACTCACCAACAGCCAGTACTAGCGGCCATTCAGCAGGGCCGCCCGGTGTAGTTGCGATTCTGGCTGGGCTCCACGCAGTGCTGTTCCGTATGTTGCTCAATACGCGGCGACTTGTCCCGCAGGCTGGACGTGAGGCTGTTTAAAAACTTCTCGGCCTGTGCCTGGTCGTCGAAGCGCCGTGCACCATTCAACGAACCGGTATAGCTACCGTTACTGGCGGCATAGCACTCCTGATTGTTGGAGCAGCTCAGGCCAACGACCCAGTACGGGCTGTTGATCAGCACGCCTGCCTGAGCAGAGGACGTGATGAAGGCAAAGACGAACAGAAAACGCTTCATGGTGTAACCCCTGGCCTTGATACCGCGAACATAACCGATCGCCGAAGCGTTGAGTGTGGGCGGTATCTCGATCGTTGAACTCGCCTGTTCTTAACGATTATCACAAGGTCGCGCATGGCGGCGGCCTGCAGTAAAGACGATTTATTGACGACCGTTCGTCCGGGCGTCACGGTTCTGTCAAGCGGCTCGCTTAAACCCTTCTTCCAGCATCCGTTGAAGGGGACGACCATGACCGAATCAACCAAACCCGAACTCGACCAGACACGCCGCCGCCTCGTTCAAGGCATCGGTGCTGGCCTTGCGCTACCAGCGCTCGGCGTATCACCTGCAATCATCGCAGCGCCCACCGCGCGACCCTGGATCACCGATGGCGTGCAGTCCGGTGACGTGCTGGCTGATCGTGCCGTGATCTGGAGCCGCTGCGATCGCCCGGCGCGGCTGGTGGTGGAGTGGGATACCGGCAGTGGCTTTAACAACGCTCGGCGGATGGTTTCGCCGGTCACCGATGAACGACTCGACTTCACCGCGCGTATCGACCTGCGTGGGTTGCCGTCGGATCAGTCGATCTTCTACCGCGCCAGTTTCGAGGACGCCCGCGACCATGCCCGCAGCGAACCCTGGATGGGCCATCTGCGCACTGCACCCAGGCGCGCGCGGGATATCCGTTTCGTCTGGGGCGGCGATACCTGCGGCCAGGGCTGGGGCATCAATGCCGACTTCGGCGGCATGCGCATCTACGAAGCCATGCGCCAGCGCCATCCGGATTTCTTCATCCAGAGTGGCGACGCCATCTACGCCGACGGCGTGATCCAGGCTGAAGTGACCGCTGAGGATGGGCGCCTCTGGCGCAACATCGTCACCGAGGCCAAGACCAAAGTGGCCGAAACACTGGACGAGTTCCGCGGCAACTACCGCTACAACCTGCTGGACCACAACCTGCGTCAGTTCAACGCTGAAGTGCCGCAGATCTGGCAATGGGACGACCACGAAGTCACCAACAACTGGTCGCCCGGCAAGGAGCTGGACGAGCGCTATCAGGTCAAGGACGTCGAACTGCTCGCCCGCCGCGGTCGTCAGGCGTTTCTCGAATATGCGCCGATGCGCATCACCGGCCGCGACGCGACGGGCCGTGTCTACCGCAAGATCGCCTACGGCCCGCAGCTGGACGTGTTCGTGCTGGACATGCGCAGCTATCGCGGCCCCAACACCCACAATCTGCAACCCGAGCAAGGGCCGGATACCACCTTCCTTGGCCGGCAGCAGCTGGCATGGCTTAAGCGCGAACTGCGCCGCTCACGCGCCACCTGGAAGGTGATCGCAGCCGACATGCCCATTGGCTTGCACGTACCAGACGGTAAGGACGCGGCCGGCAGGGCGCGCTGGGAGGCGATCGCCAACGGACAGGACGGGCCGGCAGCCGGGCGCGAGCTGGAAATCGCCGAACTGCTGGGTTACCTGCGCAAATACCGCGTGCGCAACACTGTCTGGCTGACTGCTGACGTTCACTATTGCGCAGCGCATCACTACCATCCAAACCGCGCGCTATTTCAGGATTTCGATCCGTTCTGGGAGTTCGTTGCCGGGCCCCTCAATGCGGGCAGCTTCGGCCCCAATCCGCTGGATGCCACCTTTGGCCCCGAGCTGGTGTTCCAGAAAGCACCCGCTTATGCCAACGCATCGCCCTACGCCGGTTTTCAGTTCTTCGGTGAAGTGGAAATCGATTCACGCAGCGGCGCCCTGAGCGTCACCCTTCGCGATATCGACGGTGCCTCTGTCTTTTCCAAAACCCTCGAACCCCAACACGCCTGATACCAGGGAGCGACATCCATGCGCCGCAACGACCGCCTCAAGCCGCACCCGCTCACCGCCGCCCTGCTGGCAATCGCCGCAATGGGCGTGCACTCCATGGCATCCGCCGAGCTGCTGATTTCCGAGTACGTAGAGGGCAGCGGCAATAACAAAGCGCTGGAGTTTTACAACGCTGGCGAGACGGCGATTGCCCTCGACGGCTACCGTGTCGACTTCTACTTCAATGGCTCGACCAGCAGCGGCCGGAGCATCAGCCTGGCGGGCGAGGTGGCGCCGGGTGGCGTGCATGTCTTGGCGCACGAGAGCGGCGTCCCTGAGTTGCAGGCCACGGCGAACCAGCGCGGTAGCGGCAGCTGGTACAACGGCGACGATGCGATTGTGCTGCGCGGGCCGTCCGGTGAGATTCTCGACTGCTTCGGCCAGCTCGGCGTCGATCCGGGCAGCAAGTGGGGCTCCGGGCAGACGCAGACGGCTGATCGCACGCTGACCCGCAAGACGTCGGTCCGGGTCGGCGATCAGGACCCCAGTGATGCCTTCGATCCGGCCACCGAATGGCAGGGCTATGCGGCCAACACCTTCGCCCAGCTTGGCCAGTACGGCGAAGGTGAACCGGGTGGAGACGACGCAGGCCGGCGTTCCATTGCCGAAGTGCAAGGCGCTGGCGACCTCAGCCCGCTGATCAACCAGCGCGTCACGGTGGAAGGCATCGTGGTCGCCGACTTCCAGGGTGAGAGCGAGCTGGGTGGATTCTTCATCCAGGCTTCGGATAACGAGACCGATGACGATCCTCGAACCTCCGAAGGTCTGTTCGTCTACGGCACCGGCAACGGTGTCGATGTAACGGTGGGCGACCGCGTTCAGGTACGCGCGATGGTCGCCGAATACAACGGCCTCACCGAGCTGACCACGCCGCAGGTAAGCGTGCTGGCCAAGACGCAACCGCTGCCGGCCGTAACGCAGATCAGCTTGCCGCTTGCCGCAGCCGATGCACTGGAGCGTTACGAGGGCATGCAGGTGCGCTTCGCCCAGCCGCTTACGGTCAGCGAGGTCTACAACCTGGGACGTTACGGCGAGCTGGTGCTTTCATCTGGCGGGCGCTTGTGGATACCCACCAACAAGGTCTCGCCCGGCGAGCCGGCGCGACAGCTACAGGCACAGAACGACCTCAACCGGATCGTTCTGGATGACGGCCGCAGCGGTCAGAATCCCGACCCGGTCCGCTACCCCTCACCGGAACTCGACGCCTACCGCACGCTGCGTGTGGGCTATGAAGTCACTGGCGTGCAGGGTGTGCTGCATTACCTGGCCGGAAGCTATCGCGTCCAGCCGACCCAGGCTCCGAACTTCGTTGCGGCAAACCCCAGGCCGGAGGCGCCAAAGCCCATCGAAGGTCGCTTGCGTGTAGCGAGTTTCAACGTCCTCAACTACTTCAACGGCGACGGTCGTGGCGCAGGTTTCCCCACCTCGCGGGGCGCGGATACCCGTGAAGAGTTCAACCGCCAGCGCGACAAGATCATTGCGGCGATTCTGGGTGCCGATGCCCACATCATCGGGCTGATGGAAATCGAGAATGACGGATATGGCGAGCACAGCGCCATCGTCGATCTGGTGGCAGGCCTCAATGCGGCGTCACGGAGCGGGGACCGCTACGCGTTCATCGATCCGAAACGCGAACGGCTCGGCACCGACGCAATTGCCGTCGGCCTGATCTACCGCCAGGACATGGTCAGCCCGCACAAGGATGCGGCAGTGCTGGATGGCTCGGTCGACCCGCGCTTCAACGACACCCGCAATCGCCCGGTGCTGGCGCAGACCTTCCGCGAACGCCGTAGCGGGGAGCGTCTGACGGTGGCGGTCAATCACCTAAAATCCAAGGGCTCCAGCTGCGACGACCTGGGTGACAAGGACATGGGTGACGGCCAGGGCAACTGCAACCTGACCCGTGTCCGAGCCGCCCAGGCGCTGGTCGCCTGGCTGGGTCGTGATCCTACGCGCTCCTACGATCTGGACCGGCTGATCATCGGCGACCTGAACGCCTATGCGAAGGAGGATCCGATCAATGTGATTAGGGCATCCGGTTACACCGATCTGCTGTCGACCTTCGGCGGCGGAGACGCCTATTCCTACGTCTTCTCGGGCCAGTCCGGCTACCTCGATCACGGCCTGGCCAGCACCAGCCTGACCCCGCAGGTGCGCGGCGCAACCGAATGGCACATCAACGCCGACGAGCCGCGGGTGCTCGATTACAACCTCGAGTTCAAGACGCCACGCCAGCAATCGATGCTGTACAGCGCCGGGCCGTACCGGGCGTCTGATCATGATCCGCTGGTGATTGGGGTTGATCTTGGGAGGTAAGTGGATAAGCGGATGAAGCGTCTGGCGCCTCGGCTGTATTAGGCGCATTTGATCGCCAGCAAGCTGGCTCCTACGGATTGCAACGGCGCAAGCTTTTCGTAGATGGCAGCTCGCTGCGATCAGAGGCACTCTCCAGGACTGGTTCGTTGTCGTGTGGTCGGCTACGCGAGGGCCGCGCAAACAGTACGAGACGTCGGGATCGCCAGCAAGCTGGCTCCTACAGAGTCAGGCGCGACGCCTGGGCTTTTCGTAGGAGCCAGCTTGCTGGCGATCAGCCACCCCCGAGCTGAGCCTTACAACCAAACCGCATCCCACCACGGATAGTCGCCGATACGCTCAACCAGGCCTGCTCGCAACGGGTTGGCAACGATGTACCGCGCAGCGTCGATCAGATCTTCATCGTGGCGCAGTGCACGATCGTGAAAACCTCGCTGCCAGACCCGCGTACCCGATTCGCCTGTAATGCGGTTGATGGCTATCGCGCTGCGGGATTTGAGGCGTTGGATTACCCTCGGCAGTGGCATCAAGTTCAGTTCGATGAGCCAGTGAACATGATCCGGCATGACGACCCAGGCTAATGATTCGACGTGGTGTTCGTCATGGATGTGGCGCATTTCCCTCACCAGCACCCGGGCTAGCGGTGGGCCCGTGAAGACAGCTTTGCGTCGCTCTGTAACTGCGGTCACCAAGTAAACCTGACCCAGCTCGGAATGCCTGCCGCGACGCAGTGCATGGCCGCGGTGATTGAATTGGCTTGGCATATCCACCTCCATGTGGATCCAGCTATTCAGTCGTGCGTTGAGGTGGCCCGGATCGCCAGCAAGCTGGCTCCTACGAAAAGCCAGCGTGGCCACATCCTGTAGGAGCCAGCTTGCTGGCGATCATGGATCTGTCAAAGCGCTCAGGAGTCTGCGCCGGCAGAACCGTCGCCCTTAATGACGCTCCCGAGTCGCCCTGACTTCACCTGAGGATCGCCAGCTAGCTGGCTCCTACAGCGTAAATACATTTGCCTTGGCTTTTCGTAGGAGCCAGCTTGCTGGCGATCATGGATCTGCCGAAGCGCTCAGGACTCCGCCCCGGTAGAACCGTCGCGCTTAGTGATGCTCTCGCGTAGCCCTAAACTTCACATCCGGCCAGCGTTCTTCCATCAGGCTCAGGTTGACCCGCGTCGGCGCCAGGTAGGTCAGATGACCGCCGCCGTCGAGGGCGAGGTTTTCGTAGGCCTTGTCGCTGAATTCCTTCAGCTTCTTCTCGTTGTCGCATTCGATCCAGCGCGCCGACCAGACGTTGATCGCCTCATACGCGCACTCGACCTTGTATTCCTCCTTCAACCGGCTGGCGACAACGTCGAACTGCAGCACTCCCACCGCGCCAAGGATGATGTCGTTGTTGCGCTCGGGGAAGAACACCTGGGTGGCGCCTTCCTCGGCCAGCTCCTGCAAGCCCTGGCGCAGCTGCTTGGATTTCAGCGGGTCCTTCAGGCGGACGCGGCGGAACAACTCCGGCGCGAAGTGCGGGATGCCGGTAAATCCGAGGTTTTCGCCCTCGGTGAAGGTGTCGCCAATCTGGATGGTGCCGTGGTTGTGCAGACCGATGATGTCGCCGGCCCAGGCCTCTTCCAATTGCTCACGTTCGCTGGAGAAGAAGGTGAGGGCGTCGGCGATGCGGATGTCCTTGCCGATGCGCGCGTGGCGCAGCTTCATGCCTTTCTCGTACTTGCCCGAGCAGATGCGCATGAAGGCGATGCGGTCGCGGTGCTTGGGGTCCATGTTCGCCTGGATCTTGAAGACGAAGCCGGTGAATTTTTCTTCAACCGGCTCGACCACGCGCTCGTTGGCCGCGCGCGGCAGCGGGCGCGGGGCCCAGTCGACGACCGCATCGAGCACGTGGTCGACGCCGAAGTTGCCCAGCGCGGTGCCGAAGAACACCGGGGTCAGCTGGCCCTTGATGAACTCGTCCTGGTCGAACTCGTGGCAGGCACCCTGGACCAGCTCTAGCTGTTCGACGAAGCGGTCGTACTCGTCGCCGATGTGCTGGCGCGCTTCGTCCGAATCCAGCTTCTCGATAATCTTGACGTCGGTGCGCTCGTGCCCGTGGCCCGGCGTGTAGACGATGATGTAGTCATCAGCCAGGTGATACACGCCCTTGAAGTCGCGGTAGCAGCCGATCGGCCAGGTGATCGGGGCTGCCTTGATCTTCAGGACCGCTTCGATCTCGTCGAGCAGTTCGATGGGGTCGCGGATGTCGCGGTCGAGCTTGTTGATAAAGCTGACGATGGGGGTGTCGCGCAGCCGGCAGACGTCCATCAGGGCGATGGTGCGCGGCTCGACGCCCTTACCGCCGTCGAGGACCATCAGTGCCGAGTCCACCGCAGTCAGTGTGCGGTAGGTGTCTTCCGAGAAGTCTTCGTGGCCGGGGGTGTCGAGCAGGTTGATCATGTGCTCGCGGTAGGGAAACTGCATCACCGAGGTGGTGATGGAGATGCCGCGCTGCTTTTCCATTTCCATCCAGTCGGAGGTCGCGTGACGGTCGGATTTGCGCGACTTCACGGTACCGGCCACGGCAATGGCCTTGCCCATCAGCAGCAGCTTCTCGGTGATGGTGGTCTTGCCCGCATCGGGGTGGGAAATGATGGCGAAGGTGCGGCGCTTCGCGACTTCGGCGGCCTGAGAGGTCATGGCGGTCCCGGTATGAAAACGTGTCGGAAAAAGCCGGCGATTATAAAGCAAAGCTACCGGGCTGGCTTGGCGGATCAGTGCCGGCGCGGAGCGGTCGGGCAGGGTGTGTATACGCCCTTTCGACTTCTCAGCCGGAGCAGGCCTATTACAGCAAGATCGCCAAGCGAGGTTTCGCCGGGGCAAGCAGGGTGCATGGACGCTCGGCATGTAGATGCTGACAGGCATCACTGCGTCGGCTGAGCGCTCAACCCATCGCCGTCGAGCGCTACCTTGCGTCTCGTGCGAGGAACATCCCCGCGTCATGTCGGTCGGTTTGAATAGGGTAGGTTCGCCCGTGCGGCAAAATATGGACTGAGTGCGGATTTTTCATTGATCTCAGCCAGCTGTGGTTCTAAAGTTCGCGCCCGAACGTCCATGCTGGCAACGATCCATCCGGCTCAAGTACTGACGACGAGAGATCAGGATTCACCAGGTCGCCGCCCCGTTGCGATGACCTGGCCGATACTCGGCGACATGCCTTGGGAAGTAGGCGAACCAAAGTGGGGAAACTGATCAGGCGTTCTTGTTAGGTCTGTCCGCTTCGCAGTGAAGCCGCGCAGAAGCTAGTCCCCAATCCGACTTTACGTTTCCCGATTTGGAGCCATGCATGTCGATCAAGATCGAAGATTACTATTCCCGATCCACCTTCCAGAAGATGAAGGCCTTCGCTGACCAGCACGAAACACCGTTCGTGGTCATCGATACCGAAACCATCGACAAGGCGTACGACGATCTGCGCGCCGGTTTCGATTTCGCCAAGGTCTACTACGCCGTGAAGGCCAACCCTGCGGTCGAAATCATCGATCTGCTGCGCGACAAGGGCTCGAGCTTCGACATCGCTTCTATCTATGAGCTGGACAAGGTGATGTCCCGCGGTGTCGGCCCGGAGCGCATCAGCTACGGCAACACCATCAAGAAAGCCAAGGACATTCGCTACTTCTACGAAAAGGGTGTGCGCATGTTCGCCACCGACTCGGAAGCCGACCTGCGCAACATCGCCAAGGCCGCGCCGGGTTCGAAAGTCTATGTACGCATCCTGACTGAAGGTTCGACTACCGCCGATTGGCCCTTGTCGCGCAAGTTCGGCTGCCAGACCGACATGGCGATGGATCTGTTGATTCTGGCCCGTCAGCTGAAGCTCGAGCCCTATGGCATTTCCTTCCACGTCGGTTCGCAGCAGCGCGACATCTCCGTATGGGACGCCGCGATTGCCAAGGTCAAGGTGATCTTCGAGCGTCTGAAAGAAGAAGACGGCATCGAGCTGAAGATGATCAACATGGGTGGCGGCTTCCCGGCCAACTACATCACTCGTACCAACAGCCTGGAAACCTACGCCGAAGAGATCATCCGTTTCCTCAAGGAAGACTTTGGCGACGAGCTGCCGGAAATCATTCTTGAGCCGGGTCGCTCGCTGATTGCCAACGCCGGCATCCTGGTCAGCGAAGTGGTGCTGGTGGCGCGCAAGTCGCGTACCGCCGTTGAGCGCTGGGTCTACACCGACGTCGGCATGTTCTCCGGCCTGATCGAAACCATGGGCGAAGCCATCAAGTTCCCGATCTGGACCGAGAAGAAGGGCGAGATGGAAGAGGTGGTCATCGCCGGCCCGACCTGCGACAGCGCCGACATCATGTACGAGAACTACAAGTACGGTCTGCCGCTGAACCTGGCTATCGGGGATCGCATGTACTGGCTGTCCACAGGTGCTTACACCACCAGCTACAGCGCCGTGGAGTTCAATGGCTTCCCGCCGCTGAAGGCCTACTACATCTAAGCGTCATCGCCATGCAAAACGCCGCGAAGTTCGCGGCGTTTTTGTGTCTGGCATCAGGCTGGTTCTAGCGTTTTATCAACGTGGTCTGGTGACCATCCCCGAGGCTTGTTGCTAGCCGTAATGTCTGGTTAAAGACGCGGCCCATTGGGCCGCGCGGCATGGCTTCAGGGCATCTGCACTTCGATCACACCATCGGCATTGATACTGATCTGCCGGGTGCCGGCTTCTACATCCGGCGTAGGCATAGCGTCCATGCTCTTCATCGACACGCTGCGCATCATCTCGGGCTGAAAATTGCCGCTGCTATTGAGGTTGAGGCTGACGATCTTGTAGTCGCTGCCGCCCAGCGCCTCGGTCGCCAGCTGCGCGCGGGCGCGGAAGGCGGTTACCGCATCTTTGAGCAAGGCGTCTTCGTTCTGTTGGCGGATCGAGTCAGACACGCTGAAATACATGCTGCCCATCTTCAGGTCTTGCATCAGCTCTCCGGTGAGCTTGGAGAGCGCGGCGAAGTCTCCACTTTCCAGGCGCAGTTCGGCGCGTTCACGCCACGCGGTGATCTGCTGACCCTTTTCCTCATAGACGGGGTAACTGCTACGGCTGCCCTGACTGACTTCGACCTCTTTCGCCTGCCGGGCGCGCTGCAGTGCCTTGTTCATCGTCCTGGTCGTTTGCGCTGCGAGCTGTGCCGGGTCCTCGTGCTGCGACTCGGTGAAAAGCGTTACATGCATGCGGTCCTGGGCGACCTCGCTGCTGGCCTCGGCGCGCAGGGAAATCTGATTGTAATGTTGCTCGTCGGCTACGGCGGGAAGGCAGGCTATGCAGGCCAACAGCGCAATGCTGCGCGGAACGGAAACGAACATGGAAACTCCTGAATTCGAGGGCACCAACGGTGCGGCGCAAAGACTTTAGCCCTTTGCTCGCCAGTGCGCAGTTTTTCCGTGCGGCGCGTTGCCGCAGACAGGCTGTGTTTCGGGCGGCTTGGTTATACTCGTGACTCCTTTGGAGACCCCATGTACGCATCCGTTCACCTGCTGTCTGCCAGCCGCCAGAATCTCCGTCTGCTCACCCTGATCCGCGTCCTCGTGCTGGCTGCCCAGGCCGGTGCGGTAGGGCTCGCCTACGCCACCCAGCTGTTCGGTCTGCCGTGGTTTCATCTGGGGGTCACGCTTGGTGTTTCAGCGCTGATCTGCCTGGGTACGGCGTTGCGGCTGCGCGGACCTTGGCCGGTGACGGAGCTTGAATATGCCGGGCACCTGGCGACCGATCTGTTGATCCACAGCGCCCTGCTGTATTACTCGGGCGGCTCGACCAATCCATTCGTTTCTTACTATCTGGTGCCGCTTACCATTGCGGCGGCAACGCTGCCGTGGCTGTATTCGGTGGCGTTGTCTGGACTCGCGCTTGCTGGATACACCTTGATGCTGGTGTGGTACGACCCGGTCATCGTCCCGCCGGTCGATCGCACCACGTTGCTGGTCTATGGCATGTGGCTGAGTTTCGCGCTGGCGGCGGCGCTGATCACTTTTTTCGTGGCGCGCATGGCCGAACAACTGCGCCGTCAGGAGCAGCTTCAAGCTCAGCGTCGTGAAGAAAGCATGCGCGACCAGCAGCTGTTGGCCGTGGCGACACAGGCCGCGGGAGCCGCTCATGAACTGGGCACGCCATTGGCGACCATGAGTGTGCTGCTCAAGGAGTTGCGTCAGGATTACAAGGAGCCTGCGGAGCTCAGCGAGGACTTGGCATTGCTGCAATCGCAGGTTCAGCTATGCAAAGACAGCCTGCGCCAGCTGGTCCGTGCGGCTGAAGCCGATCGTCGCCAGGCCATCGTCGAACAGACCGTACGCGAATGGGTCGAGTCGGTGTTGCAGCGCTGGCATCTGATGCATCCGGAAGCCACCTATCGTTTCCAGTGCCTGGGCAAAGGCACTCCACCGCGCCTGATGCCCCCGGCGGATCTGGGGCAATCCCTGCTCAACCTGTTGAACAATGCCACCGATGCCAGCCCGGACAACCTGGACATTCGTCTGGATTGGGACGCACAGTGGATCAGATTGACCATCCGCGACCACGGCGCGGGTGTACCGCTGGCGATCGCCGAACAGATCGGCAGGCCGTTCATCACAACCAAGGGCAAGGGGTTTGGTCTTGGCCTGTTCCTGAGTCAGGCGAGCGTTACGCGCGCCGGTGGCACTGTGAAGCTTTACAATCACGAAGAGGGTGGCACCCTGACCGAGCTGCGTCTGCCGCATGGCTCGGTTCGGGCCTGACCAGACGCGATCATTACGCGAGGAATGCAAACATGACCGAAGAGTTGCAGCACGAAGGCGAAGAACAGCCTCATCTGCTGCTGGTAGACGACGACCCGACCTTTACTCGCGTCATGGCACGCGCCATGAGCCGCCGCGGTCTGCACGTCAGCATTGCCGGGTCGGCGGAAGAAGGCCTGGAGATGGCCAAGCAGGAGCTACCTGATTACGCGGTGCTGGACCTGAAAATGGAGGGAGACTCCGGGCTGGTGCTGCTTCCTAAGCTTCTCGAGCTGGACCCGGAAATGAAGGTGCTGATCCTGACCGGATATTCGAGCATCGCTACCGCCGTGGAAGCGATCAAGCGCGGGGCGTGCAACTACCTGTGCAAGCCCGCCGACGCAGACGACGTGCTGGCGGCATTGCTCTCCAAACATGCCGATCTGGATACCCTGGTGCCGGAAAACCCCATGTCGGTGGATCGCCTGCAGTGGGAGCACATCCAGCGAGTGCTTGCCGAGCACGACGGCAATATTTCCGCTACCGCTCGCGCGCTAGGGATGCACCGTCGCACCCTGCAGCGCAAACTGCAGAAGCGCCCCGTGCGCCGCTGATCGCCATACCAGCCAGCGCCAATGGTTTCTCCCTTGGCGCAGCGCTCGTTCAATGCCGGATCGATAGCTGGCCATGGCTCGATCCGGCATGTTCATTCCCGTATCGTCCCGTCCTGACTCTACTTTTCGAGCCTCGCCATGCTGCCCATGGTTCTGCAGACCCTGAGCGTGACCGCTCCGGTATTCGTGATGCTGTTCATCGGCGTCGCATTGATGCGTCTGCGCTTGATCGATGGCGCGTTCATTCACACCGCATCAACGCTGGTGTTTAAGGCCACGATGCCAACCCTGCTGTTTCTCTCGGTCATCAAGGCGGACCTTAGCGCCGCGCTTCAGCCAACACTGCTCGTCTATTACGTTGCCGCTACGGTGGGAGGATTTCTGCTGGCGTGGGCCTGGGCGCTTTGGCGCTGCCCGGTCGCCGACCGGGGCGTCTATGTACAAGGCGCCTTCCGCGGCAACAATGGGGTGGTGGGGCTGGCGTTGGCGACCAGCCTCTACGGCGACTACGGGCTGTCACTAGGCGGTGTGCTGGCTGGTTTGGTAATCCTCTTGTACAACAGCCTGTCCGCAGTGGTGCTGGCCATCTATAGCCCGGATGGCCAGGCCGATGCCGGGGCGATCATTCGCAGCATCTTGCGCAACCCGCTGATTGTCGGGGTGACTGCGGCGATCCCTTTCGCCTACTGGCAAATCGCATTGCCCGACTGGCTGATGACATCGGGTCAGTATTTCGCCCAGCTGACGTTGCCGCTGGCTCTGATCTGCATCGGCGGCACCCTGTCGATTTCGGTGTTGCGCGAAAGCAGCAGCGTCGCGATGAGCTCGAGCCTGATGAAAATGGTCTGGTTTCCGGCGTTGGCGACGCTAGGCGCCTGGCTATGCGGCTTTCGCGGCGCTGAACTGGGGATCCTGTTTCTCTACTTCGGCTGCCCGACGGCATCGTCCAGCTTCGTTATGGCGAGGGCGGTTAATTCCAACCATCAGCTGGCCGCTACCATCATCGTCATCACCACGCTCGGCGCGGCGTTGACGATCAATGTTGGGTTGTTCCTTTTGGGCTGGGCCGGCTGGATCTGACCAGCCGGCGTGAGCATCAGGCGCGCTGGGCCTTCCAGGCCCGTCCGGCAATCACCACCAGGGTCACCGCAGTCAGCGGTAGCACATAGCCGATCATGGCGTCGCCGAACACTTCGGCCAACGGGCGGCCGGTGCTGACCAGCACCAGATAGAGCGTATAGGCCACGTAGTAGGCGAGGAAGAGCAGACCTTCCCAGCGATTGATGGTGTAACCGCTGAAGAAGATCGGCAGACAGGCCAGGGCAACGGCAATCATGACCGGGAAGTCGAATGCCAATGCGTTGGCGGCCACGCTGATCGCGTCCGGTGATACCAGCGAGGCCAGCCCCAGCACGCACAGTAGGTTGAAGATATTGCTGCCGACGATGTTGCCGACCGCGATATCCCGTTCGCCGCGTATGGCAGCGAGGATCGAAGTGGCCAGCTCGGGGAGCGACGTGCCGACGGCGATGACCGTCAGGCCGATAACCAGTTCCGATAGGCCCAGCGCGCGAGCCAGGGACACGGCACCTTCCACCAGAAAATTCGAGCCAGTCACCAGCAGAACCAGGCCGGCAACCACCAGGCCGGCGTTAATCAGCGAGGCATAACGCTTGGGTGTTTCGTCGAGACCGAACTCCTTGGCGAACTCGTCGTCGGCTGTGGCCGCAGCAGTGGCACGACGGCTGCTGATGATCAGAAACAGCGTGTAGGCGATCACCGCTGAAAACAGCAATGCACCGTCAAGGCGACTGAGCGAGCCATCCCACGCCAGGGCGTAGGTGACCAGGCTGGCACCAATCATGATGGGCACGTCGAGTCGAATCAGCTGGCGAGAGACGATCAGCGGTGCGACCAGCGACGTCACGCCGAGAATCAACAGAACGTTGGCGATGTTGCTGCCGAGTACGTTGCCAATGGCGATGTCACCGCTGCCGTTGAGAGCAGCCTGCACGCTAACTGCGGTTTCCGGTGCGCTGGTGCCAAAGGCGACCACGGTGAGACCGATGATCAGCGGTGGGATACCGAACTGAGCGGCCAGTTTGGCAGCGCCCCGCACCAACACCTCGGCCCCGGCTACGAGAAGTACCAGACCGGCTATCAGATAAACAAAGGTCATTGCGGACACGAAAATAAGGCTCCAGAAGGGGGAGGGATAATGCTTAGCGCTGGCGTTTCCAGGCGCGCAGGAAGATCACCAAAAGCGTGATGGCGGTCAAGGGCAATACGTACCAAGTCATTGCATGGCGCAGCAGATTAATCGCCGGTAGCCCAGTGGAAAACATGATCAGGTAGATGGTATAGGCGACGTAATAACCAAAGAACATGGTGCCTTCCCACCGATTGATGCGGTACCCGGAAAAGAAGATCGGCAGGCAGGCTGCGAACACGGCAAGCATCACGGGCAGGTCGAACGCTAAGGCATTTGGCGAAATGGAAAGGCCTTCGGGCGAAATCGCAGCTCCAGCACCCAGCACCAACAACAGGTTGAAGATGCAACTGCCGACGATATTGCCCACAGCGATGTCCCGCTCACCGCGGTAGACAGCCAGCAGCGAGGTGGCGAGTTCGGGCATGGATGTTCCAACGGCGATGACGGTCAGGCCAATGACCAGCTCCGACAATCCCAGCGTTCGAGCCAGGGCCACCGCGCCTTCGATGAGCAGGTTGGAGCCCAGAATCAGCAAACCGAGGCCGAGCAGCACCAAAGTCAATTGGAGAATCCACCCGAGCGGCTTGGCGCTACGGTCTGCGCCGTATTCATCGCGGAACTCGTCGGACTGCAGGCGCACTTCTCGCTTGCTTGCGACCACGAGAAAGCCCGTATAGACCAGCAGCAGCGCGAGCAGGATCAGGCCGTCTATCTGGCTGATGCGGCCATTCCACGCCAGCGCGAATGTCAGCAGACCTGCACCGATCATTACCGGTACGTCGAGGCGTACCAATTGGCGAGACACAACCAGCGGCGCTATCAGGGCCGACAGGCCGAGAATGAGCAGGATGTTGGCGATGTTGCTGCCGATCACATTGCCGACGGCGATATCCCCGTTGCCATTCAGAGAGGCTTGGATGCTCACCGCCGTTTCCGGTGCGCTGGTGCCGAACGCAACCACGGTCAAGCCGATGATCAGTGGCGAAACGCCGAAGCGTGCAGCCAGTTTGGAGGCGCCACGTACCAGCGCTTCGGCGCCAACAACCAGCAGCACAAGGCCGCCGATCAGGTAGGCGAAGGTCATCAAACTCATCAGTATTCCTTTGAAGGCAATCCGGCAATCAGTCCAGCGTTTCGATCTTCACCGGGGCGATGCCCTCGTCGAGCAGATCGATTCGGTTCGCCGCCACTCGTGACAGATCGATGATTCGGCCTGGCTTGAAAGGTCCGCGGTCATTGATGCGTACGGTGACTTGCTTGCCGTTTTCCAGGTTCGTGACTTGCACGCGCGTGTCGAAGGGCAGCGTTTTGTGTGCGGCCACCAATTCGTTCTGGTTGAACGTTTCTCCGCTGGCCGTTTCCTTCCCTTGGAAGCTGCGGGCGTAATACGACGCCTTGCCCTTCTGGATGACGGTGCTTTCGGTGGCGTCTGCCTCTGGCGACTCGGTACAGCCAGCGGCAAAGGCAAGCAGGATCGGGACGGTCAGTATTCGGGTTTGCATAAGCAATCCTTCCTGAACGGATCAGGCTGCGGTTACTGGTTCGGTCTTGTCAGCTTTGGATCGCCGACCTGCGCCACCGTTCACTCGACAATGAGGTTGCAGTGGCCAAGGTGGGCTTCAGCAAGGAACGGGCCCTGTCGGGCCCGTGTCGGTCAGCCTTCCAGTTTGCTCTTGAGCAACTGATTGACCTGAGCGGGGTTGGCCTTGCCCTTTGAGGCTTTCATGGCCTGGCCGACGAAGAAGCCGAACATCTTGCCGCGCTTGGCTTCGTCGCTGGCGCGGTACTGCTCGACCTGCTCGGCGTTTGCGGCTAGTACCTCGTCCAGCATCTTTTCGATGGCACCGGAATCGGTGACCTGCTTGAGGCCTTTCTTCTCGATGATTTCGTCCGCCGAGCCTTCGCCGGCGGCCATCGCTTCGAAGACCATCTTGGCGATTTTGCCGCTGATGGTGTTGTCCTTGATGCGCAGGATCATGCCGCCCAGTTGCTCGGCCGATACCGGAGACTGCTCGATGTCCAGCCCTTCTTTGTTCAGCAGGCTAGACAGCTCGCCCATGACCCAGTTCGCGGCCAGCTTGGCGTCACCGCAGACCTTCTGCACCGCTTCGAAGTAATCGGCCATCTCACGGCTGGCCGCCAGTACGTCGGCGTCATAGGCGGACAGGCCGAACTCGCGCTCGAAACGCTCGCGCTTCTGCACCGGCAGTTCCGGCAGGCTGGCACGAATTTCATCGAGAAAGCTCTGCTCGATCACGACCGGCAGCAGATCGGGGCAGGGGAAGTAGCGGTAGTCGTTGGCTTCTTCCTTGCTGCGCATGGAGCGCGTCTCGTCCTTGTTCGGGTCGTACAGGCGGGTTTCCTGGACCACCTTGCCGCCGTCTTCGATCAACTCGATCTGACGCTGCACTTCGTGGTTGATCGCCTTTTCGATGAAGCGGAAGGAGTTGACGTTCTTGATCTCGGCGCGAGTGCCGAACTCGGCTTGGCCTTTCGGGCGCACCGAAACGTTGCAGTCACAGCGCAGCGAGCCTTCGGCCATGTTGCCGTCGCAGATGCCGAGATAACGCACCAGGGCATGGATGGCTTTGACATAGGCCACTGCTTCCTTCGCCGAGCGAATGTCCGGCTCGGAGACGATCTCCAGCAGAGGCGTGCCAGCACGGTTCAGGTCGATGCCGCTCATGCCCTGGAAGTCTTCGTGCAGGCTCTTGCCGGCGTCCTCTTCCAGATGCGCGCGGGTGATGCCGATGCGGCGGGTAGTGCCGTCTTCCAGGGTGATGTCCAGATAACCCTTGCCGACGATGGGATGGTCCATCTGGCTGGTCTGGTAGCCCTTGGGAAGATCCGGGTAGAAGTAGTTCTTGCGCGCAAAGACGTTCTTGTCGGCGATCTCGGCATCAATCGCCAAGCCGAACTTGCAGGCCATGCGCACCGCTTCTGCGTTGAGTACCGGCAAGGTGCCTGGCATGCCCAGGTCAATCAGGCTGGCCTGGGTGTTGGGCTCGGCACCAAAGGTAGTGGCGCTGCCGGAAAAGATCTTCGATTGAGTCGCGAGCTGTGCGTGGATCTCCAGCCCGATCACGGTTTCCCATTGCATGTGTTCGTCCTCAGAATCCGCTCGGTGCTTGTTTATGCCACTCGGTGACCTGCTGGTACTGGTGAGCAACGTTGAGCAGGCGGCTTTCCTGGAAATATGGGGCCAGCAACTGCACGCCCACCGGCAGGCCGTCGATGAAGCCAGCCGGCATCGAGAGGCCCGGGATGCCCGCAAGGTTGGCGGTGATGGTGTAGATGTCTTCGAGGTAGGCCGAGACCGGGTCGTTGTTCTTCTCGCCAAGCTTCCATGCCAGATTCGGTGTGGTCGGACCGAGGATCACATCCACCTCATCGAAGGCGCTGACGAAGTCGTTCTTGATCAGGCGGCGGATCTTCTGTGCCTTCAAGTAGTAGGCGTCGTAATAGCCCGCTGACAGCGCATAGGTGCCGACCATGATGCGGCGGCGGACTTCGTCACCGAAGCCTTCGGCGCGGGAACGCTTGTAGAGATCGGTCAGATCCACCGGGTTCTCGCAGCGATAGCCGAAGCGCACGCCGTCGAAGCGGGACAGGTTGGAGCTGGCCTCGGCTGGCGCGATCACGTAGTAAGACGGGATCGCGTGCTGCATGTTCGGCAGGCTGATCTCCTTCACCGTGGCACCGAGCTTCTTCAGCTCCTCGACCGCCACCATTACCGCGTCGGCGATCTTGCTATCGAGACCATCACCGAAATACTCCTTCGGCAGGCCGACACGCAGGCCGGTCAACGGCTTGGTCAACGCGCCGAGATAGTCGTCCAGAGGCTGGTCGACACTGGTTGAATCCTTCGGGTCGAAACCTGCCATGGCGCCGAGCATCAAAGCGCAGTCTTCAGCCGTGCGGGCAATTGGGCCGCCCTGGTCGAGGCTGGAGGCATAGGCGATCATGCCCCAGCGTGAAACACGTCCGTAGGTGGGCTTGAGGCCGGTAAGGTTGGTCAGCGCAGCCGGTTGACGAATCGAGCCGCCGGTATCGCTGCCGGTCGCCGCAGGCAGCAGGCGCGCCGCGACGGCTGCAGCGGAACCACCGGACGAGCCGCCGGGTACGCGGCTCGTGTCCCAAGGGTTCTTCACGGCGCCGTAGTAGCTCGACTCGTTGGCCGAGCCCATGGCGAATTCATCCATGTTCAGCTTGCCCAGCGAGACTGCGCCAGCAGCAGAGAGACGTTCGACGACCGTGGCGTCGTAGGGTGCTTGAAAATTGTCGAGAATCTTCGAGCCGCAGCTGGTGCGAATGCCCTGGGTGCAGAACAGGTCTTTATGGCCGATCGGTGCGCCAAGCAGCGCGCCGTTCTCGCCATTGGCACGGCGCGCATCGGCTGCCTTGGCCTGGTCAAGCGCCCGCTCTTCGGTCACGGTGATGAAACTGTTCAGTTGCGGATCGAGCTGCTGGATGCGTGCCAGCAGCGAACGGGTCAGCTCCTCGGCGGAGAACTGCTTGTCTGTCAGCGCGCGGGCGATCTCGGCGAGGGTCAGTTGATGCATGTCGGCGTCCTTCATTACTCGATCACCCGCGGAACCAGATACAGACCGTCTTCTACGGCTGGGGCGATGGCCTGGTAGGCGTCGCGCTGATTGGTCTCGGTGACCGCGTCGGCACGCAGACGCTGGCTGGTTTCCAGCGGGTGGGCCAGGGGCTCGATGCCCGTGGTGTCCACGGCTTGCATGCGATCGATCAGGCCGAGGATGTTGTTCAGGGTCTCGGTGGTGCGGGGCAGGTCGTCTTCATTCAGACCCAGGCGGGCCAGATGAGCGATCTTTTCCACCTCGGAGCGTTCAAGCGCCATCGGGATTCTCCAGCGGGAAGCGAGTCGGGTGCGCCTTTCGTCGGCAAAGCACGACGAGGGGCGGCGGGTTCGAGCCGCAGCAGTGGGCATTCGAGCCCGGAAAAGCCGTCAATCTTACATGCCTGGGGGGCTTCTCGGTAGCACGGCTGCGCCTTGCGGGGTTTTTCCGAGGCGCATGCATTTCGCGCAATGGCTCACGTATGGCCCGATAACCACGGACTCTCGCCTTGCCCTAACTTCGCACCATTGTTAGAGTTTGCGGCACTTTTTTCCCCACGCGTTTGCCCCAGGGCCCTTTACCCATGTTCAAGAAACTGCGTGGCATGTTTTCCAGCGATTTGTCGATCGACCTGGGCACTGCCAATACCCTTATTTATGTGCGCGATCGCGGCATCGTCCTGAACGAGCCCTCGGTCGTTGCCATCCGTACCCATGGCAACCAGAAGAGTGTTGTCGCCGTGGGTACCGACGCCAAGCGTATGCTTGGTCGCACCCCAGGTAACATCAACGCCATCCGCCCAATGAAAGATGGCGTCATCGCCGACTTCAGCGTCTGCGAAAAGATGCTTCAGTACTTTATCAACAAGGTTCACGAAAACAGCTTCCTGCAGCCCAGCCCACGGGTGTTGATCTGCGTGCCCTGCAAGTCCACGCAAGTTGAGCGTCGTGCGATCCGCGAGTCCGCCTTGGGTGCGGGCGCGCGTGAAGTGTTCCTGATCGAAGAGCCCATGGCCGCCGCCATCGGTGCCGGCCTACCAGTAGACGAAGCGCGCGGCTCCATGGTCGTGGATATCGGTGGCGGCACCACCGAAATCGCCCTGATTTCGCTGAATGGCGTGGTCTACGCTGAATCCGTTCGCGTCGGTGGTGACCGTTTCGACGAATCCATCGTGACCTACGTGCGCCGTAACTACGGCAGCCTGATCGGCGAGTCCACTGCCGAGCGCATCAAGCAGGAAATCGGTACCGCATTTCCAAGCAGCGATATCCGTGAAGTCGACGTACGTGGCCGCAATCTGGCCGAAGGCGTACCGCGCAGCTTTACCCTCAATTCCAATGAAGTGCTCGAGGCGCTGCAAGAATCCTTGGCCACCATCGTCCAGGCGGTCAAGAGTGCGCTGGAGCAGTCTCCACCGGAACTCGCTTCCGATATCGCCGAGCGCGGGCTGGTCCTGACGGGTGGCGGCGCCCTGCTGCGTGACCTGGACAAGCTGCTGGCGCAGGAAACCGGCTTGCCGGTCATCGTCGCTGAAGAGCCGCTGACCTGCGTCGCGCGCGGCGGCGGCCGTGCACTGGAAATGATGGACCGTCACGCCATGGATTTGCTATCCACGGAGTGAGCTAACAGGCTCTAATTACAAGCCGATGACAGGGCCTGCCCTGCTCTCGGCTTTTCGCGTTTAGTGTGAAGCCTGCAGCTGCGAGGACCCGCCCATCAAACCGCTTTTCGCCAAAGGACCCTTGCTCGGAGTGCGCCTGCTGGTGCTCTCCGTGCTCTGTGTCGTGCTGATGGTCGTGGATGCGCGTTTCGAGACGCTGAAGCCTTTGCGTAGCCAGATGGGGCTGGTGCTCACACCTTTTTACTGGCTGGCCGATTTACCGGTTCGCACCTGGCAGCGGGCGACCGAACAGATCAGCAGCAGCACCAGCCTGGTGGCCGAAAACGAAAAATTGAAGGCCGAAGCATTGCTCATGCAGCGGCGCCTGCAAAAGCTGGCGATGCTGACGGAGCAGAACGTGCGCCTGCGCGAATTGCTCAACTCTGCCGCGCTGGTTGACGACAAGGTGATCGTCAGCGAGCTGATCGGGCTGGACCCGAATCCTTTCACCCACCGCATCCTGATTGACAAGGGTGAGCGCGACGGCGTGTTTCTCGGCCAGCCAGTGCTCGACGCCAGCGGGCTGATGGGGCAGGTCGTCGAGGTCATGCCCTACGCGGCACGCGTGCTGCTGTTGACAGACGTGACGCATAGCATTCCGGTGCAGGTCAATCGCAATGGGTTGCGCGCCATTGCAGTGGGCACCGGGAGCCCGGATTATCTCGAGTTACGTCATGTCGCCGAGACGGCGGACATCAAAGAAGGCGATCTTTTGGTCAGTTCTGGTTTAGGACAGCGCTTTCCCAGTGGCTATCCGGTTGCCCAGGTCACGGAGGTGGTTCGCGGCTCCGGTCAGCCCTTCCTGATCGTTCGTGCCATTCCAACCGCCATGCTCAATCGCAGCCGTTACCTGTTGCTGGTCTTCAGCGATTCAAGGACGCCTGAAGAGCGAGCGACTGCTGCGGCGCAAGCCCAGGAGTCCGCCGACCGCAAGGCGGAAGAGGCAACGGTTGGCGAAAGTGCGGTTTCGGAGCAGCCGGCGCCCACCGCGCCCGCTGCACCAACAGCGTCCGATACGCCATCGCCATCGCCATCCCTGGAACCGGAGGAGCGACCATGATTCATGGTCGTTCAAACAATGGCTGGGTTATCTGGCTGTCGCTGTTGCTGGCGCTACTGCTCAGCGTGGCCCCCATGCCCCAGAGTTTCGGCCTGGCGCGTCCGCTCTGGCTCGGCATGTTCATCGCCTACTGGGCAATTGCCCTGCCGCATCGTGGAGGGATGGCAGCGGCTTTCTTCTTTGGGCTGATGCTGGATGTGTTGTCGGGCACTTTGCTTGGGCAGAACGGCTTACCACTGCTGCTGATTATCTTTCTGGTGCTGAGCCTGCAACAGCGCCTGCGTATGTTCCCGTTGCTTCAGCAAAGCCTGGTACTGCTGGTGATTCTAGGGATCGGGCAACTGGTGCAGTTATGGCTCAATACACTGACCGGCAACCGTCCACCGACACTGTTGTTTCTGGTCCCCGTGCCGGTCAGTGCACTCTTTTGGCCTTGGGTGTTTGTCGGGCTGGAATGGGCGCGGCGGCGCTTCAACGTCTATTGAGGCTCCAGACGGCTTTCGATCGTTGTTCGGATGTGTGAATCTGCTGCGCTCGTCCACCAAGGAGCCGGCATGCCCATTTTGTTTCTTGCCTCCGCGTCGCCACGACGCCGTGAATTGCTGACTCAGATCGGCGTTCCATTCTCTCTTCTTTCCGTTGCTATCGACGAAACGCCCGGCGCGGCGGAAGCGCCTGACGTCTATGTCCTGCGCCTGGCGCGGGAGAAGGCCCTGGCTGGCCTGTCGCTCGTCAGCGACGACTCGGCCTGCGTGATGGGCGCAGACACGACGGTTGTGCTGGATCAGCAAATTCTGGGCAAGCCTGCCGATAATGTGGATGCGCTGGCGATGCTGCGCGCCCTCTCTGGGCGTGAGCACGAGGTGATGACGGCCGTTGCATTGGCTAACCGGTCGGGTTGCGAGGTGCGTCTGGTTACCAGTCGGGTGCGCTTCCGTCCGATCAGTGTCGACGAGGCCGAAGCCTACTGGGCGAGCGGCGAGCCGCAGGACAAGGCTGGCAGTTACGCGATTCAGGGCTGGGGTGCGGTCTTCGTAAGCGCGCTGGAAGGCAGCTATTCGGCAGTGGTTGGGCTGCCGTTGTGTGAAACGGCCCAGTTGCTTGACGCGTATGGGCTCGGTTACTGGTGTAAAAGCTCGGTATAGAGCCTGGGGCTTGGCGGCTTATGCCGTTAGAATCGAGCCAACTCGTCAGCTTCGGCTGCTATACCCACCGACATCGGCCGAGAACAATAATGAGCGAAGAAATCCTGATGAACATCACCCCCATGGAGTCGCGGGTGGCGGTGGTGGAAAACGGTGTCCTGCAGGAAGTGCACGTTGAGCGCACCCAGCGTCGGGGCATCGTCGGCAACATCTACAAAGGCAAGGTGGTGCGGGTCCTGCCCGGCATGCAGGCAGCTTTCGTCGACATCGGGCTGGAACGAGCGGCTTTCATCCATGCCTCGGAGATCTCCAGCCGTGAAGGCAATGCTGTCGAACCGATCAGCGCCTTGGTCCATGATGGGCAGGCTTTGGTCGTGCAGGTGACCAAGGACCCGATCGGCACCAAGGGCGCGCGGCTGACGACCCAGTTATCGATACCTTCGCGTTACCTCGTGTATATGCCCAAAACCAGCCATGTCGGGATTTCTCTGCGTATCGAGGACGAAGGCGAGCGCGAGCGACTCAAGCAAGTAGTTGCTGAGTGCGTTGCGGCAGAAGGCATCAAGGAAACCGGTGGCTTCATTCTGCGCACCGCAGCGGAGGGCGCCGGCAGCGATGAGATTCTGATGGACATCCGCTACTTGCGCCGCTTATGGGAGCAGATCGACGGACAAATGAAAACGGCCGGCGCGCCCTCGGTCATCTACGAGGACTTGTCTCTGGCCATGCGCACCCTGCGTGATCTGGTCAATCCGCGTATCGAGAAGATTCGCATCGATTCGCGAGAAAACTTTCAGAAAGTCAGCCAGTTCGTCGGTGAGCTGATGCCCGAGCTCGGCGAGCACCTTGAGCATTACCCGGGTGAGCGGCCGATCTTCGACCTGTACAGCGTTGAGGACGAGATCCAGAAAGCGCTCGAGCGCAAGGTCATGCTCAAGTCTGGCGGTTATCTGATCATTGATCCGGCCGAAGCGATGACCACCATCGACGTCAACACCGGTGCCTTCGTCGGTCATCGCACCCTCGAAGAAACCATTTTCAAGACCAACCTCGAGTCGGCCACCGCGATTGCACGCCAGCTGCGACTGCGCAACATCGGCGGCATCATCATCATCGATTTCATCGACATGGAAGATGAAGAACACCGGCGCCAGGTTTTGCGTACGCTGGAAAAGCAGCTTGAACGCGATCACGCCAAAACCAACATCATCGGCATTACCGAGCTGGGCCTGGTGCAGATGACCCGCAAACGCACCCGCGAAAGCCTTGAGCAGGTGTTGTGCGAGCCCTGCATGTGTTGCCAAGGACGGGGCAAGTTGAAAACCCCGGAAACTGTCTGCTACGAGATCTTCCGGGAAATCCTCCGTGAAGCGCGCGCGTACCAGCCTGAAGGCTATAGGGTACTGGCGAATCAGAAGGTCATTGATCGGCTGCTGGACGAGGAGTCGGGCAACGTCGCTGACCTCGAGAGCTTCATCGGCCGCTCGATCAAATTCCAGGTGGAAACCATGTATTCCCAGGAACAGTACGACGTGGTGCTGCTCTGAATAGATGCAAGCCTGGCCGCTCGGGCCTGGGCGTGCGGGGCGTATCCGTATGAGTCGGCTCTTGGCTATCGTACTGGCCGTTTTGCGCCGCAGCCTCTGGCTGGGTGCAATGGGCCTGATATTGCTTGCGCTCTATGTGAGCCTTGGGCGGCAGTTGGTGCCGCTAGTGGCTGAGTATCGCCTTGAGGTTCAGGACAAAGCGCGCGACCTGCTCAATATGCCGGTTACGCTCGGCCAGCTGGAAGGCCGCTGGGAGGGTTTTGCTCCCCAACTGGTGGCCCACAACGTGATTCTCGGTGAAGGCGACGGGGCGGTGCGCCTGGATCGTCTGGCTCTGGTGCCTGACGTTTCGGGCAGTCTTCTGGCGCGACAGCTGAAACTGGATACCGTTGAATTGGCCGGCCTACACCTCGGTCTGGTGCAGACGGCTGAAGGTAAATGGCGTGTCGATGGCCTGCCCGAGCGGGCTGACCAACCGCCTCTGAACCTGTCGAAGTTGATAACTCGATTACAGAGTATCGGGCATCTTCGGTTGCTGGATAGCCAGATTACCGTTGAGGCGCTCGACGAAGCGCCTCTGACGTTGACCTATGCCAATCTCGAATTGCACAGCCTGGGACAGCGTCTAGCGCTGGATGGTCGCCTGTTGCTTCCCGATGGGCAGCCGCTGAGCCTGCATGCCGAGGCGCAGGTGCAGCCGACGGATTGGCTGGCCAGCGACGCTGAGCTGTACCTCAGCTTGCCGCAAAGTGACTGGGCGGCCTGGTTGCCTGCAAGCCTGACTGGAAGCTGGAACCTCGAGCAGCTCCAGGCGGGCGGCGAGGTGTGGCTCGACTGGCGCGAGCGCGGACTGTTTCGAGCAGTTGCTCGGCTGAATGCGCCCGCGGTGCGGTTGGGCCGGCAGCCCGATGGTCCGCTAACGATCGAGGATCTCGTGGTAAATGCCTACCTTGACCGAGCGAGCGAGGGCTACCGGCTCCAGCTCGACGGGCTGGCGTTCACCTTCGATGATGATCGTTGGCGGGATACAACACTGGTTGCTCAGCAGAATCTTGCTGAAGAGAGCTGGCGATTGCAGGCTGATCGCATCGCTGTCGCGCCGGTGGCAAAACTGGTTGAGGCGATACTGCCACTGCCCGAGTTGGCCAGCGAGTATCTGCGAGGTCTTGCTCCCAGCGGAACGCTGCGCAATCTGCAAGTCGATTACCGGCCCGCGGCGACCAGTGACGAGCGCCTGGCCTTCACTGCCAACCTCGATGCAGTCAGCATCGCTGCTCATCAGTGGGTGCCGGCTGTGCGCAACGTCAGCGGCGCGGTGCGGGGCAATCTGGGTGGGGGCGAGCTGCGCTTCGACAATCGGGATTTCGCACTGCATCTGGCTAAACTGTTTCCACGCCCCTGGGATTATCAACGTGCCCGTGGAAGCCTCCGTTGGACGCTCGACGATCAGGCGTTCACCCTCGCCGCGCCTTACCTGCAGGTGGAAGGCGAAGAGGGCCATATCGCTGGCGATTTCCTCATCCGTCTGATGCGCGATCCAGCGGCTGAGGACTACATGGATTTGCGTGTTGGCCTCTCAGATGGGGACGCGCGCTACACCGAGAAGTATTTACCAACACGCTCGCCAGCACTGAGCCCGGCATTGACCGAGTGGCTGAACACCGCGATTCGCGGCGGCACCGTCGAGCAGGGTTATTTTCAGTATCAGGGCTCGCTGAACAAGGACGCTGCGGTTACAGCACGCAGCCTGAGCCTGTACTTCAAGGTGAAAGATGCCGAGTTAGCGTTCCAGCCGGGCTGGCCGGTGTTGCGTGAAGGTCGCGCAGAGGTGCTCATCGAGAACAGCGGGGTACGCGTGCGCCTGGCCGATGCACGGATGCTCGACAGCCGTGTGCACGACGCGACGGCTGAGATCCTTCGCAACCACGATGCCCAGGCGCCAATGCTGAAAATCAACGGGCAGGTCGACGGCTATGTTCGGGATGCATTGACCCTGATGCAGGTGGCGCCAATCGGCACGAACACATTATTCGCCGGCTGGCACGGCGATGGGCCGTTGAGCGGCACGCTCAGGCTGGGCATTCCTCTAGCCAAAGGCGAGCAGCCTCAGGTCGATGCCGAGTTTTCGACGGCTGATGCTTCTCTATTCATCGCACAGGCGGATCTGCAAATCGCGGCGCTGGAAGGCGCCTTTCGCTACGACAGCGAACGTGGCTTCAGTGCAAAGGCTTTTCAGGGCCGCGCGCTGGGCAGTGCGATCAAGGGGCGGGCATTTGCGTCCGGCGAACCGGGCAGACCATCCACTCGGATCGAAGCGACTGGGACGGTCGGCGTGTCTCCACTTCTGGCCTGGCGCAACATTGAACAACCCTTGCCTGCCTCAGGGACGCTGCCCCTGCGGCTGAGCCTTTTTCTGAGCAGTACGGACAACCACCTGCAGGTGGACTCTTCGCTGTTGGGTACCACGTTGGCGCTTCCTGCGCCGTTCGGCAAAACGGCCGGGGAGCGGCGCGACACGACGTTACGTATGACTTTCGGTGGTGAGCGGCAGCGCTATACGCTCCGATATGACGCGCTGGCAGCACTGACCTTCGTCGCGCCGAACAACGACTGGCGCGAGGGCGGCGGTGAGTTGGTGCTCGGTGGCGCTGCGGCGAACCTGCGCACCGATGAGGGCTTCTATGTGCGCGGCAGCGTGCCGCGCTTCGATTTGAGCGAGTGGCAGACCTTGCTGGATCAATATGGCGGAGCGGCAAATGCTCCAGGCGGTTCGATGTTACGGCGCGCTCAACTCGAAATCGGTGTCTTTTCTGGACTTGGTGCAGAGGTCGAAAATCTTCACGTCGACCTGCAGCGCCGGCGAGCAGGCTGGCGGCTTGGCTTGCAGAGCGACACGGTGGCGGGGACCGTTCGCTTGCCAGATGCCGAGGGCGAGCCGATCGCGGTTGACCTGTCGCGCTTGCGCTTTCCTGGCGCCGAACCAAAGGACCCTGAGGCGCCGCTTCAGGATCCCCTGGCTGGCGTCGATCCGAAGGCTCTGCCTGCGGTTGATATTGCCGTAGCCGAACTGCTGCGGGGCGATGAGCTGCTGGGGGCGGGCGCATTGAAGATGCGACCCAGCGCAGAGGGGGTCACATTCCTTGACCTCGACCTGAATCTCAGGGGGCTGAAGATCGGTGGTACTGGCGGATGGAACGGTTCGCGGACCTGGTACAAGGGTCGGTTGGAGGGTGGGGATCTTGCCGATGTTTTGCTGGCTTGGGGCTTCGCGCCCTCGACCACCAGCGAGGATTTCCGGCTGGACGTGGATGGCGGCTGGTCCGGCTCACCGGCGGTCTTCGCGCTAAATCGCTTCTCCGGCCGGCTCGACGCTCGGTTACGCAAGGGCCAGCTCCGTGAAGTAGACGGCGGTGCGCAGGCGCTACGGGTTTTTGGCTTGCTGAATTTCGATTCGATTGGGCGGCGGCTGCGGCTGGATTTCTCGGACCTGTTCAGCAAGGGCCTGAGCTACGACCGAATCAAGGCCGAGTTGCGTGCGACGAACGGCGTCTACGTGACGACCGAGCCGCTGACAGTCGCAGGGCCCTCCAGCAACCTCGAGCTGGATGGCCGCCTGGATCTGGTCGAAGATCGCATCGACGCCAAGCTGTTGGTGACACTCCCGGTGAGCAACAACTTACCGTTGGCGGCGCTGATTGTCGGCGCACCGGCCATCGGTGGCGCCCTCTTCGTCGTCGATAAATTGCTGGGCGACAAGGTCGCACGCTTTGCGACGGTTCAATACAGCGTCGAGGGGCCTTGGCAGGCACCGAAAATCAGTTTCGATAAGCCCTTCGAAAAGCCCAACTGATCCGCGTGCCGACAGATGGAGGCGTGCTGCAGAGAGAGTCCCAATATGACCCTAGCGGTTATCCAGATGGCCAGCCAGGCCGACATCCGGGCGAACCTCGCCAACGCCAGACGGCTGCTGGAACGGGCCGCTGAGGCTGGCGCACAGCTTGCGGTGCTGCCAGAGAACTTCGCAGCTATGGGCCGCACCGATCTGCCGGCGGTCGGGCGTGCTGAAGCTGAAGGGGGCGGGCCGATACTGCCCTGGTTGAAACGGACTGCCATCGACCTCAGGTTATGGATAGTCGCCGGTACGCTACCGCTGCCGGCGGATGGCCAGCCGCTGTCCAAGGTTCGGGCTTGCTCGTTGCTAGTAGATGATCAGGGGCAGCGAGTAGCGCGCTACGACAAGTTGCATCTGTTCGATGCGCAAGTCAGCGATGCGCGTGGCCGCTATCAGGAGTCGAATGACTATGCGGCGGGCGACCGCTTGGTGGTGGTTGATACGCCGGTTGGTCGGCTGGGCATGAGTGTCTGTTACGACCTGCGATTCGCTGAGTTGTACACGGCTCTGCGCCTGGCTGGAGCCGAGCTGATCAGTGTTCCGTCGGCATTTACTGAAGTGACCGGCCAGGCGCATTGGGAGATGTTGTTGCGCGCGCGGGCCATCGAGACGCAATGCTATATGCTGGCGGCAGCGCAGGGTGGCGAACACCCAGGCGGGCGGTTGACCCACGGCCATTCATCTATTGTTGATTACTGGGGGCGAGTGATGCGCGAGCAAACCGCCGGCGAGGCTGCATTGGTCGTTGAGCGAGACACGGCTGGTCAGGCCGAGACGCGCCAACGTATGCCGGTGCTGGATCATCGTCGTTTTACTGCGCCCTGTATCGTTTCGGGGACATTGGAGTAGATATGAGTGAACTGTTGTTACCTGTCACCGAGCGTTTGCTAACCCCGGGCGGGTTGGGCCTCGATGACTTGCCTGAGTTGCTTGGCGAGTTGGCGGGCCCCGGGATCGATGCCGCCGACCTTTATTTCCAAGATCAGGTGACCGAGTCTTGGGTATTGGAAGATGGGATCGTCAAGGAAGGCGGTTTCCATCTGGAGCAAGGCGTAGGTGTCCGCGCGCTGTCCGGTGAAAAGACCGGCTTCGCCTACAGCAATGCGATCACTGCCGAGGCGCTACGCCAGGCCGCCGAAGCGGCTCGTTCGATTGTCAGAAACGGCCAGCAGGGGCGTGTCAAAGTGCTGTCCAAAGCGGCTTTTTCGCCGCTGTACGGTCAGGACAATCCGCTGGACGGGCTCGGTCGAGCAGAAAAGGTCGAGCTGCTCAAGCGTATCGATGTCGCCACACGGGCGCTGGATCCGCGTATCAAGCAAGTCACCGTAAGCCTGGCGGGCGTATGGGAGCACATTCTGGTGGCTGGCCTGGATGGCGGAATGGCGGCCGACATACGTCCGTTGGTGCGCTTCAACGTCAGCGTTATCGTTGAGCAGAACGGACGTCGTGAGCGCGGTGGCCAGGGGGGCGGCGGACGTACCGGCTACGAATATTTTCTCAGCGAGGACCGGGCAATGGGCTATGCCCGCGAGGCCTTGCGTCAAGCGCTGGTGAATCTGGATGCCGTTGCCGCACCCGCCGGGACGCTCCCGGTAGTGTTGGCGCCGGGCTGGTCGGGCGTATTGCTGCACGAGGCAGTCGGGCATGGCCTGGAAGGCGACTTCAATCGCAAGGGTAGCTCGGCCTACAGCGGCCGGATAGGTCAGCAGGTCGCCTCCAAGCTGTGCACCATCGTCGATGACGGCACACTGGCCAATCGGCGTGGCTCATTGAGCGTTGATGACGAGGGCACGCCGACGCAGTGCACTACGCTGATCGAGAACGGAATACTCAAGGGCTACATTCAGGACAAGCTCAACGCACGCTTGATGGGAGTTGCACCCACCGGCAACGGACGGCGCGAATCCTATGCTCACCTGCCAATGCCGCGGATGACCAATACCTACATGTTGGCGGGCAAAAGCGACCCCGAGGAAATCATTCGCTCGGTAAAGAAGGGTATCTACTGCGCGAGCCTCGGTGGCGGGCAGGTGGACATCACCAGCGGTAAGTTCGTGTTCTCGACCAGCGAGGCGTATCTGATCGAGGACGGCAAGATTACCGCGCCAGTGAAGGGGGCGACCCTGATCGGTAACGGGCCGGAGGTGATGAATAGAGTGTCGATGGTGGGTACCGATCTGGCCCTGGACAGCGGCGTCGGTACCTGCGGAAAGGACGGCCAGTCGGTACCGGTCGGCGTAGGTCAGCCGACCGTGAAAATCGACGGGATTACGATCGGAGGAACCGGGGCCTGAAGGCAGCCGCAGGCTATAGATCTGCGGCGCTGTGCTTATGGATCGGGGTTGCGGCCTGCAGCTTGGTTTAACGCAATCCCCGTTGGGTTTCGTCCAGCTCGCGGATGTACTTGAAGATCTTGCGGCTGGCGGCCGGCGGCTTGTCCCGCGCAGCTTCGTGTTGGGCATGGCGGATCAGGCCGCGCAGGTGCTGACGGTCTGTTTCGGGATATTCGATGATGAAGGCTTCGAGTGTCTCGTCGTTGCCAGCGATCAAACGGTCGCGCCAGCGCTCTAGTGCGTGGAAGCGTTCGTTGTACTGGCGGGTCGAGGCATCGAGCTGGTCGACCAGGGCGAGGATGGCATCGACATCCTGATCACGCATCAGTTTGCCGATGTATTGCAGGTGGCGTTTGCGCGCGATATGCGCAGTGTGTTTCGGTGAGTCGGCAAGCGCCTTGCGCAGTGCATCGGTAAGTGGCAGGCGGTCTAGCACATCGGGTTTTAAGGTAGCGAGGCGTTCACCCAGATCCTGGAGAGCATGCAGTTCGCGCTTGACCTGGGTTTTGCTTTTTTCCTCGAAACCGTCGAGATCGGAAATATCAGACATGGGGCTGGTCCAGTAGGTAATGCCGCCATGATAACAGTAGCCTAGCGACGGAGCTCAGCCGAGCACCGCTGGCTGCAACTTGATCGAATCAGTTGTTGGAGTATGTATGAGTGAAATCGAGGGGATCGGTCCGCATGCGTTGCCAGGCTTGCGCGAAAAGGTCGCGAAGATCTTAGAGGAGGCCAGCCGACAGGGTGCCAGTGCCTGCGAAGTCTCCGTCTCGATGGAGCAGGGCCTGTCCACAACGGTCCGCCAGCGGGAAGTGGAAACGGTCGAATTCAATCGCGATCAGGGCTTCGGTATCACGCTTTACGTTGGCAAGCGCAAAGGCTCGGCGAGCACGACTGGCAGCGGCGACGAAGCGGTCCGCGAAACCGTAGCGGCTGCTTTGGCGATCGCCAAACACGCGTCTGCCGACGAGTTTGCCGGGCTTGCTGATCCGGCGTTGATGGCGAAGGACGTGCCGGACCTGGATCTCTATCATCCTTGGGCGATCTCCCCTGACGAAGCCATCGAGCTGGCGCTCAGTTGCGAGGCGGCGGCTTTCGCCACGGACAAACGCATTCTCAACGCCGACGGCACTAGCCTGAGCACCCACCAGGGGTGCCGTGGTTATGGCAACAGCAATGGCTTCATCGGTGCTTATTGCAGTTCTCGTCACAGCCTCAGCAGCGTGATGATTGCCGAGGCCGACGGGCAGATGCAGCGGGATTATCACTACGATGTCTCGCGTGTGGCAGCTGACCTGGCCTCTGCTGAGTCGATTGGCCGGCGTGCCGCCGAGCGTGCCGTTCGCCGACTGGGTGCGCGCCCTGTACCGACCTGCGATGTGCCGGTGCTGTTTTCTGCGGACCTCGCGACGGGGCTATTTGGACATTTGCTCGCGGCGATCTCCGGCGGGAATCTCTATCGAAACTCGTCCTATCTGGAAGGCGCACTGGGGCAGACGCTGTTTCCTGAATGGCTGAATTTCGACGAACGTCCGCATCTGCCTCGCGGGCTGGCCAGTTCGGCTTATGACGGCGATGGCCTGGCGACCTATGCCAAGCCGTTCGTCGAGAATGGCAAGCTGGTCTCTTATGTGCTTGGCACCTATTCCGGGCGCAAGCTGGGCATGCCCAGTACTGCCAATGCGGGTGGGGTACACAACCTCTTCGTCACCCAAGGTGATGAAGACCAGGCCGCATTGATCCGCCGTATGGGGCGCGGGCTGTTGGTCACCGAACTGATGGGGCAGGGCTTGAACCTGGTGACTGGTGACTATTCGCGCGGCGCCGGGGGTTATTGGGTCGAGAACGGCGAGATTCAGTTTCCGGTGCAGGAGGTCACCATCGCGGGAAACCTGCGGGACATGTTCCGGCAGATCGTTGCGGTTGGCTGTGATGTCGAGTCGCGCAGCAGCATTCACACTGGGTCGGTGCTGATCGAGCGCATGAAGGTGGCGGGTCAGTAGATAATCAGTAGCAAGCAAAGCGAAAAGATAACGTACAGGAGAACACCTGGCGTTATCTGGCCTGAAGCCCCTTTTTCGGCCGCGCTTGCCGCTTGCTATTCGCCTTCTTCGAAATAGTCTTCGATCAGGGCGATCAGCGCCTGGAGCGCTTCATGCTCCTGCTCGCCCTCTGTCTGCATGTGCAAACGGGTGCCTTTGCTGGCAGCGAGCATCATCACCGCCATGATGCTTTTGCCATCTATGAGGCTGGACGGGCAGCGCCCCAAGCGGATGTCGCAAGGGAAGCGATTAGCGACTCCGACAAACTTGGCAGCTGCCCGGGCATGCAGACCGAGCTTGTTGATGATGGTGATTTCGCACGACGGCATGTGTATTCCTAAGCCAGGTCGCGGTGGCGGACCTGGACGTTCTTTAGAGGTGCGCGCAGCGCATGACCGAGCCGCTCGGCCAGATAGACCGAGCGGTGGTGTCCACCGGTGCAGCCAATGGCGACCGTGACATAGGCGCGGTTGCTGGCGGCGAAGCGGGGAAGCCATTTGCTCAAGTAGGCTAGGATGTCTTGGAACATTTCCTCGACGTCCGTTTGTGCAGCGAGATAATCGACAACAGGCTGATCCAGTCCGGAGAAATCGCGCAGATCGGCCTTCCAGTAGGGATTGGGCAGGCAGCGCACATCGAATACCAGATCGGCGTCCACCGGCATACCACGTTTAAAGCCAAAGGACTCGAAGAGAAAAGCCGTACCCGGCTCTGGCTTGTCCAGCAGGCGCAGCTTCAGGGTGTCTCGTAGCTGATAGAGATTCAGGTGTGTTGTGTCGATCCTCAGGTCGGCGTGATCGATGATAGGGGCCAGAAGCAGTTCTTCGTCACGGATGGCTTCGGCCAGGGAGCGGTTCTGGTTGGTCAGCGGATGCCGCCTACGGGTCTCCGAAAAGCGCTTAAGCAATGTCTCGTCGGCGGCATCAAGATACAGTACATCGCACTGGATATATCGGGCACGGACATCTTCGAGCAGCTCGGGAAAGCGTTTTAGTTGACTCGGCAGGTTGCGCGCATCGATAGATACCGCGACTTGTGGCTGCAGCAGCTCTGTGTGCAACAGTGCCCTTTCTGCCAGCTCTGGCAGAAGGCCGGCGGGAAGGTTGTCGATACAGTAGAAACCATTGTCTTCAAGGACATTTAGCGCAGTGCTCTTGCCCGATCCAGAGCGCCCACTGACGATGATTAACCGCATCGAACTGTTCCATTCAGCAGGGCTTGGCCTTGAAAACCTTTTTTCGCGTCGTGCCGGCAGGGTGTGTTTTGGCAGATAAGGGGCACGTTTCTTTCCTCACTCAGCGTAGGGCGACAGAATATTGCTCTGTCCTAGCAGGCTGTTGGAAAACCACTCGAGCAGACATGTCTCGTTAAAACAGCCACGGCCGCGACCCCAGTCAAAGACGCATCTTTAGCCAATCAAGGTGCGTTTTTTCGGTCTGTTAACCTCGGTCCAGCCTTCGGCTTTCGTTCACGGAACCCGGCCGTTGGGTTTGCCAACCACCGCTGATGTTGTCCCGGACGGCCAACTAACGACCGTTCTGAATATCCACCACAGCCTGATACAGTTCCTGTCCCGACGTGGTCCGGCGCAGCCGTTCACGGACCTCTTCGCGATCCAGCATGCTGGCAATCTGGCGAAGCAGCTCCAGATGTTCATCGGTGGCTGCTTCTGGCACCAACAATACGAACAATAGATCGACGGGAGCGCCGTCGATCGCATCGAAATCTACTGGCGTATCGAGCCTCAGCACTGCACTGAGCGGCGATGTACAGCCCGGCATACGGCAGTGCGGGATCGCAATGCCATTGCCGAAGCCGGTTGAGCCAAGCTTTTCGCGGGCGATGAAGCTTTCAAAGATCGCTTGGCTATCTAGATCTGGCAGATCCCCACCAAGCACCTTGGCGATCTGCTCCAGGACGCGCTTCTTGCTGCCGCCCGGTACGCCCACTAGGGCGCGGCCGGGGGTTAGGATATTTTCGATTCGGATCATGATGGGTTAGCGAGCCAGGGCGCCCTGATGGTGGTCGAGCTGTTTTTCTTTGTGTTTGATGAGCTGCCGGTCGAGCTTGTCCGCAAGCAGATCGATCGCGGCGTACATGTCACTGTGTTCGGCGTTGGCAACAACTTCGCGGCCAGCTACATGCAACGTCGCTTCGGCCTTTTGCCTCAGCTTCTCGACTTGAAGAATGACTTGAATGGCAATGATGCGATCGAAATGCCGTTCTAACCGCTCGAATTTCTCCTCGACGTAGTCACGCAGGGGTTCTGTGATTTCCAGGTGAAGGCCAGTGATGTTGACTTGCATACTGCATCTCCTTTTTGCCACATGCGGATTGGTGGGCAGCAAGCCCGCCATCGGAAGAATTCGACCAGTGCTCTGGCGTTACATCAGCCGCTTGCGCTCGCTGGATGGCGCGATACCGAGTGACTCGCGGTACTTTGCGACGGTGCGGCGTGCGACCTGAATCCCCTGTTCTTCCAGTAGACCAGCGATCTTGCTGTCGCTCAATGGCTTTTTCTGGTTTTCCGCAGCCACCAGTTTCTTGATGATTGCGCGGATAGCGGTAGACGAGCACTCGCCGCCTTCGGCAGTGCTCACATGGCTCGAAAAGAAGTACTTGAGTTCGTAGATGCCCCGGGGCGTGTGCATGAACTTTTGCGTCGTGACACGCGAAATGGTCGACTCATGCATGCCCACCGCTTCGGCGATGTCGTGCAGAACTAGCGGCTTCATGGCTTCGTCGCCGTGCTCGAAAAAGCCCCGCTGATGTTCGACGATCTGGGTGGCCACCTTCATCAGCGTTTCGTTGCGGCTGAGCAGGCTTTTGATGAACCAGCGTGCTTCTTGCAACTGGTTTCGCATGAAGGTGTTATCCGCGCTGGAGTCCGCACGTTTGACGAACCCGGCGTATTGTGCGTTCACCCTCAGGCGCGGCATTGCCTCCTGATTCAGTTCCACCAGCCAGCGGCCATTGTGCTTGCGCACGATCACGTCAGGCACCACATATTCGGGCTCGCCCGCTTCGATCTGCGAGCCGGGGCGTGGATTGAGCGTTTGGATCAAGTCGATGATCTGCCGCAGTTCGTCTTCTTTGAGCTTCATCCTGCGCATCAGCAAGCTGTAATCGCGCCCGCCAAGAATATCCAGGTGATCGCTCACCAGGCGGATGGCCTCACTCAGCCACTCGGTGTGTTCGGGCAGTTGACGAAGCTGCAACAACAAACATTCGCGTAGATCCCGTGCACCGATACCTGCGGGCTCGAACTGTTGGATGCGGCGCAGAACCACTTCGATCTCATCGAGTTCGATTTCAAGTTCTGGATCGAAGGATTCGAGGACTTCTTCAAGCGTTTCGTCGAGATAACCCTGTGGATTGATGCAATCGATCAGGGTGGCCGCGATGAGACGGTCGGTATCGCTCATCGGGGCGAGGTTGAGTTGCCAAAGCAGGTGGCTTTGCAGGCTTTCGCCGCTGGACGTGCGGCTGGTGAAATCCCACTCATCGTCATCGCTGCTCGGCAAGCTGCTGGCGCTGGTCTGATAGATGTCTTCCCAAGCGGTGTCTACCGGCAGCTCATTGGGGATGCGGTCGCCCCAGTCGCCTTCTTCGAGGTTCTCGACGGTATTGATGGGCTCGTCATAGCGATTGTCCGGCTCGCTCTGCTCGGGCGAGTCGGCTGAAGGGCTTTCGCTTTTCTTTTCGATCGACTCGGCCATCGGATCGGAGTTGTCGAAATCATCCCCGTCTTCTTCGCGCTCGAGCATGGGATTGGAATCCAGCGCCTCCTGAATCTCTTGTTGGAGATCGAGCGTGGATAGCTGGAGCAATCGTATGGCTTGTTGCAGCTGCGGTGTCATCGTCAGCTGCTGGCCCATCTTCAGGACTAGCGATGGTTTCATGGCAGAGGACTTCGAACCTTTTTTGCCGGCGCAACCGCGCCTGTTCCGATTTCGCTGGCGCCGCGCGCCCGTGTAAGCAAATTATATGCCTGCCAATGAAGCCTTTGCCTAGCCCTGTAGGTTCGTCCGGGCAGAAAAAACAACTTCAAAGTCGGAATTCGTGCCCCAGATAGACTTCCTTGACCAGCTGGTTGGCCAGGATGGTCTCTGCGTCGCCCTCGGCGATCAGTTGACCGTCATTAACGATGTAAGCGGTTTCGCAGATATCCAGCGTTTCGCGGACGTTGTGATCGGTGATCAGTACGCCGATGCCCTTGGCCTTCAGGTGATGAATGATCTGCTTGATGTCGCCGACCGAGATCGGGTCGACGCCAGCGAAGGGTTCGTCAAGAAGAATGAACTTGGGTGCCGTGGCCAGGGCGCGGGCTATCTCGACGCGGCGTCGTTCGCCACCGGACAGGCTCATGCCGAGGCTGTCGCGGATGTGGTGAATGTGAAACTCCTGCAGCAGGCCTTCTAAGGCTTGTTGCTGACCGCTGCGATCAAGGTCCTTGCGCGTTTCCAGAATCGCCATAATGTTGTCGGCTACCGACAGCTTGCGAAAGATCGAGGCTTCCTGCGGCAGATAGCCAATGCCGGCTCGGGCTCGGCCGTGCATGGGCAGGTGCGTCACGTCCTGGTCGTCGATCAAGACCCGGCCCTGATCCGCTTTTACCAAACCGACAATCATGTAGAAGCAGGTGGTCTTGCCGGCACCATTTGGGCCCAGCAGGCCAACGATCTGTCCGCTTTCGATGGACAGACTGACATCACGCACGACCTGACGACTCTTATAGCTCTTTGCTAAATGCTGGGCCTTGAGAATTGCCATTACTCGGTCTGCTCCGTTGCCGGCTGATCTTTGTTACGCGGCTGGATGACCATGTCCACACGAGGGCGTGGCGTGGTGACGTCGGTATTGGTGGCGCGACCAGCATTGACGATCTGCCGCTGGGTGTCATAGACGATCTTTTCGCCTTCGAAAGTGTTGCCTTCCTGTACGACCTTGGCCTGGTCGATCAACACGATCCTTTCGTTCGCGGCGAAATACTGGATGGTTAGCCCGTACGCCTTGACGATTTCCTTGTCTACCGCTGGTTTTTGCTCGTAGTAGGCCGGCTTGCCGATGGCGGTGAAAACCTCGACATCACCGTTTTCGTCCTGGGTGATGGTGACCGTGTCGCCGGTAATTTTCATGGTGCCCTGGGTGATGACCACATCGCCGCGATAAACGGCGACGCCCTGTCGGTCGTCCAATTCGGCGGTGTCGGCCTGTACACGGATAGGCTGGTTGCGGTCCTCTGGGAGCGCATGGGCGTTCGAACCGAGCAGGAAGATAGTCAAACCGATCAAAAGGGGGAGGGTCTTAACGCAGCTCATGCTGGCCTCTTACGTTGGATAGCAGGAGCATCCTGCCTTCATCTAGATACGCTTTCATGCCCGTAGCGGTCGTTACACCGTTTGCGGCGACGATTCTAACGGGTTGGCGGGTCTCGGCATAATCCTTCTCGGGGAGCACCGTCATCCTGCTGGTGGTAATGATCGTCGGACGGCCCTTGGCGTCATTGCGTTCGATCCTGACGTTATCGATCAGCTCGACTTCCTCGCCTTGCGGGCCCACTTCGCCGCGCTCGCTGGTGACATGCCACGGCAGCTCGGAACCTCGAAAGGAACGAAGGTCGGGGCGGGTCAGCAAGCTGATATCGCTGGCCTTGATATGCTCCACCTTTTCGGCAGTCAGCTCATAGTTGCGCTTGCCGTCCGGCTGGTATTGCACGGTACGGGAGTTGGTGACGTAGAAGTCGATGGGCGACTCTTTGCCCAGGGTCGCTGGTGCGTCCTGCATGAAGCTCTCGGGACGAATGTTCCAGTAGCCAATCGCGATCAGAAGCAGAGCGATCAATAGCAGAATGACGGGGAAGCGGAGTCTGCTTAGCATGGATGCCTCTAGAGGTAAGCGGTCTGAGCGGCTTCGAGGCTGCCCTGGGCCCGCATGATCAGTTCGCAGAATTCTCGTGCAGCGCCCTCGCCACCACGGGCGGTGGTGACGCCGTGAGCATGCTGACGAACGAACGCGTCGGCACTGGCGACCGCCATGCCCAGGCCTACCCGGCGAATCACTGGCAGGTCTGGCAGGTCATCGCCGAGATAGGCGACCTCGGCGTAGCCCAGGCCGAGTTCGCCGAGCAATTCATCGAGCACCACGAGCTTGTCCTCACGCCCCTGATAAAGGTGCTGGATGCCCAGGTTTTTCGCCCTGCGTTCAACCACCGGCGTCTTGCGGCCGCTGATGATCGCGGTGTGTACGCCGGAATTGATCAGCATCTTGATGCCGTGGCCGTCCAGGGTATTGAAGGTCTTGAATTCGCTGCCATCAACAAGAAAGTACAGTTTGCCGTCCGTGAGTACGCCATCGACATCGAATATGGCCAAGCGAATGTCGCGGGCACGTCGTAACAAGTCGTTCACTTACATCACTCCTGCGCGCAACAGATCGTGCATGTTCAACGCGCCAATCGGTCGGTCGTTTTCATCAACCACCACGAGCGCGTTGATCTTGTTGTCTTCCATGATTTTCAGTGCTTCGGCTGCAAGCATGTCGGCGTGAGCGGTCTTGCCGTGCAGTGTCATGACCTGATCGATGCTGGCCTGGCGAACATCGATGCCCTTGTCCAGCGTGCGACGCAAGTCGCCGTCAGTGAATATCCCCGCCAGGCGACCGTCTGCCTCTACCACGGCCGTCATCCCAAGTCCTTTCTGGGTCATTTCCAGCAGGGCCTCGCGGAGGGATGTGCCACGATTGATCAGCGGCAGGCGATCACCGGCGTGCATCACATGCTCCACCTTCAGCAGTAGGCGTCTGCCCAAAGCGCCGCCCGGATGTGAGAAGGCGAAATCCTCGGCAGTAAAGCCGCGCGCTTCCAGCAGCGCAATCGCCAGCGCGTCACCCAATACCAAGCTGACGGTCGTCGATGAAGTCGGTGCCAGGTTCAGGGGGCAGGCCTCGATGGCGACGCTCGCGTCGATGTTGACCTCCGCCGCCTTTGCGAGCACTGACTCGGGATTGCCCGTCATGCTGATCAGCGTGATGCCGAGGCGCTTGATTAGTGGCAGCAGGGTGACGATCTCGCTGGTGGTTCCCGAATTGGAAAGCGCCAGCACCACGTCATCATGCGTGATCATCCCCATGTCGCCATGGCTGGCCTCGGCCGGATGGACGAAGAACGCCGTGGTACCGGTGCTGGCGAGCGTGGCGGCGATCTTGTTGCCGATGTGCCCGGACTTACCCATGCCGACGACGACGACTCGTCCCTTACTCTGAAGGATCAGTTCGCAGGCTTTGACGAAGTGCTCATCGATGCGTGTGCTGAGCTGTTCCACCGCCTCCATTTCCATGCGGATGGTGCGCTGGGCAGTCTCGATCAACTGGCTGCTCTGGCTCATGTCTGGGTCATCGCCTGAATGAAAACGCGAGATTATAGCGGTAAACCGGACGCCGCTCACTGAAAAGCGTGGCGCGGATCGTCGCGTTTGAAGCTGAACCCAGGCTGAACGAATGTGCGCTCGCTCATGCAACGATGCAGAGACCAGCTTGGGACGCCCATGGCGCGGTGCTATAGTTCGCGCCGCCAAAAACGGCTCTGCGAGGTATCTCCGAAAGAACGGGGGGCGTCTGATTCGCAAGCTGTATCCGAGGAGATCCGATGAGCGCCGCCAACGCTAACGCCGTCGAGCTGAAGGGTGTGACCTTCAAGCGCGGTGAGCGGAGCATTTTCAACAACGTCGACATTGTCATTCCCCGCGGCAAGGTGACGGCCATCATGGGCCCTTCAGGCTGCGGCAAGACTACTTTGCTGCGCCTGATCGCCGCCCAACTCAAACCGACCCACGGTGAAGTCTGGGTGTCTGGAACTAATTTGCCGACGCTGTCGCGTCGCGAGTTGTTCGACATGCGCAAGCAGATGGGCGTGCTATTCCAGAGCGGCGCCTTGTTCACGGACCTAGATGTGTTCGAGAACGTCGCCTTCCCGCTACGTGTCCACACCAAGCTGCCCGAAGAGATGATTCGCGACATCGTGCTGATGAAGCTGCAGGCGGTTGGCTTGCGTGGGGCAGTCGAGCTGATGCCAGAAGAGCTGTCTGGAGGAATGAAACGGCGGGTGGCGCTGGCGCGTGCGATCGCGCTCGACCCGCAGATCCTGATGTACGACGAGCCGTTCGCGGGGCAGGACCCCATTGCAATGGGCGTTCTGGTACAGCTGATTCGATTGCTAACCGACGCGCTGGGAATCACCAGTATCGTGGTCTCCCACGACCTGGCCGAAACCGCGAGCATCGCTGACTACATCTACGTGGTGGGCGACGCCCAGGTATTGGGGCAGGGGACGCCAGCGGAGCTTCATGAATCGACCAATCCGCGGATTCGGCAATTCATGAAAGGGGCCGCGGATGGTCCGGTACCGTTCCATTTTCCGGCGCCGGCCTATGCCGAGGATCTTTTGCGAGGCTCAGATGCGTAAGCGTTCTTTGATCGAGCGTGTCCGCCGGGTAGGCGAGGCTGGAATGGACGTGGTCGCGGCTCAGGGGCGCGCGACGCTGTTTCTTTTTCACGCATTGTTCGGCCCCAGCGGGCTGGACGGTCGATTCTCTCTACTGATCAGGCAGTTGTATTCGGTTGGCGTGTTGTCTCTCGCGATCGTAGTGGTATCGGGAGTATTCATCGGCATGGTGCTTGCGCTTCAGGGCTATAGCATTCTCAGCAGCTACGGTTCCGAGCAGGCCGTGGGTCAGATGGTGGCGCTGACACTGTTGCGCGAATTGGGACCAGTGGTCACAGCATTGCTGTTTGCCGGTCGTGCGGGCTCGGCGCTGGCGGCCGAGATCGGCAACATGAAGTCCACCGAGCAGCTGTCCAGCCTGGAGATGATCGGTGTCGACCCGTTGAAGTACATCGTTGCACCGCGGTTATGGGCCGGCTTCATATCGCTTCCATTGCTCACCGTAATCTTCAACGTCGTCGGCATCTGGGGCGGCGCCATGGTTGCGGTGGACTGGCTCGGCGTCTATGAAGGCTCGTTCTGGGCCAACATGCAGAACAGTGTCACCTTCTCTTCCGACGTGTTGAACGGTGTCATCAAAAGCATGGTGTTTGCCGTCGTGGTGACCTGGATAGCGGTATTTCAGGGCTACGACTGCGAACCGACGTCCGAAGGGATCAGTCGCGCCACCACCCGAACCGTGGTTTACGCCTCGTTGGCAGTACTCGGTCTCGACTTTATTCTGACCGCCTTGATGTTTGGAGATTTCTGATGCGTATCCGCACCCTGGAAATAGGTGTTGGTCTGTTTCTACTGGCGGGCGTTCTGGCCTTGCTGCTGCTGTCGCTGCGGGTCAGCGGTCTGAACGTCGCCAGTACCGACACCTACAAGCTGTACGCCTATTTCGACAATATTGCCGGTTTGAGTGTCCGATCCAAGGTCACCATGGCTGGTGTGACCATCGGCAAGGTGACGGCGATCGATCTGGATCGCGAAAGCTATACCGGCCGTGTCACCCTGGAAGTTCAGAAAGACGTCGACATCCTGCCGACCGACTCCACTGCTTCTATCCTGACTGCCGGGTTGCTCGGCGAGAAATACATTGGCATCAGCGTCGGTGGCGAAGAGGAAACACTCGGCGATGGCGACACGATCCGCGATACCCAGTCGTCGCTGGTGCTGGAAGAGCTGATCGGCAAGTTTCTACTCAATTCGGTTAATAAAGAGTGAGGTGCAACCCATGATGACTGCCCTGCGTCGCGGCTTGCTGGTGCTGCTGGCTGCCTTTCCCCTCCTGGCTCAGGCGGCGCCCAGCGCCCATGAAGTGATCGAGCGCACCACTGATGAATTGCTTGCTGATCTCAAGGCGAACAAGGAGCAGTACCGGCAGGATCCGAGCGCATTTTACGAGTCGCTCAACAATATTCTGGGGCCGGTGGTGGATGCCGAAGGAATTTCACGGAGCATCATGACCGTGAAGTACTCGCGTAATGCGAGCCCTGCCCAGATGACTCGTTTCCAAGAAAACTTCAAACGCAGCCTGATGCAGTTCTACGGAAATGCACTGCTGGAATACAACAATCAGCAGATCAAGGTCCTTCCCGCCAGTGGCAAGCAGGACCCGGAGCGCACCAGTGTCGGTATGGAAGTGACGGGTCGTCAGGGCGAGATTTATCCCGTGTCCTACACCATGGTCAATCATGATGGGGTTTGGATGGTTCGCAACGTCATCATCAATGGAATCAATATCGGCAAGCTGTTCCGAGATCAATTTGCCGATTCGATGCAGAAGAACAATGACGATCTGGATAAGACCATCGATGGTTGGGCCGAGGTAGTGGCGCGAGCCAAGGACACCGAGGCGGGTCAACGGGCGGCGGGCGATGAGTGACGGACGGGTTGAGCGGGGCGCTGACGGCGAGATTCGCCTGTCGGGCGTGCTCGACTACCAGTCCGGCCCAGCCTTGCGTCGGCAGGGGCAGGCGCTGATTCGTCAGGCCAAGGGCACGCGCGTGTTGGTCGATTGCTCCGAGGTTGAACGATCCAGTAGTGTCGGCTTGTCTTTGCTTTTGGCCTTCACCCGGGATGTGCAGAAACAGGGCGATGAGCTTGTTATTACTGGTTTGCCCGCTGACATGCGGGACCTAGCGCGGGTATCCGGTTTGCTGGATGTTCTTTCGCTGGCGGACGAAACAGAAGGAGCTGTGTAATGTTGCTGCGCTGGGCGGAAGCGACGCGGGCCAAGGTGCACTTGGCCGCTGAGTCGTTGGGTAATCTTCTGGTCGAGACCTTTCACTACCTGTCGCTGTTCGCGATCGGTGCCGTCACCGCCTGGGCTGGGTTGGTTGCGTTTCTAGGCATGGTCGAGAAAGGCAGCATCAGCGTTGATGACATTCTGCTGCTGTTCATCTATCTCGAGCTCGGTGCGATGGTGGGTATCTACTTCAAGACCAACCATATGCCGGTGCGCTTTTTGATCTATGTCGCAATCACCGCGTTGACCCGGCTGCTGATCTCCGACGTCTCGCACCACCACCGTCCGGATATGGGTGTCGTCTATATTTCCGGCGCGATCCTGCTACTGGCGGTGGCTATTCTGGTGGTGCGCTTCGCGTCATCTCGTTTCCCCGCGGTGGCGCCCAGCAGCCGACATCCGCAGCGCCGCGACGCGGATGCCGAAACGCTCGACTGAATGCAGCTTCGTCAGTCAGCGCGGCTTCGGGGTTCGCAGCCTCCGGGCTTTTTTGTATGATGACCGGCCGTGCGCGTCCGGCGCCGATCGAGGTTGAACATGCAGGCCGTAGAAGTTAAGAATTTTCTGGAAGAGAAGCTATCAGGCGCTCAGGTGGAAGTTGAAGGCGAGGGCTGCAACTTCCAATTGAATGTGATCAGCGACGAGTTGGCGGGCATGAGTCCGGTCAAGCGTCAGCAACAGATTTATGCTCATCTGAATCCGTGGATCGCCGACGGCAGCATCCACGCCGTTACGATGAAATTCTTCAGTCGTGCCGACTGGCTCGCGCGTGGCTGATCGCCGGCCATAACAGGCATCTCTCAGTCCGTGCGCGACCGACAAAGTCGTGCACGGCTCTTCTTCGCCAGTGCTTCGAGCCTGCGGGTTACGGGAACATTCATGGATAAACTGATCATCACCGGCGGTGCCCGCCTTAACGGCGAGATCCGCATCTCCGGCGCCAAGAACTCGGCCCTTCCGATTCTGGCCGCTACCTTGCTGGCCGATACTCCAGTGACCGTCTGCAACCTGCCGCACTTGCACGACATTACCACCATGATCGAGCTGTTCGGCCGTATGGGCGTGCAACCGGTCATCGACGAAAAACTCAGCGTTGAAGTCGACGCCAGCAGCATCCAGACGCTGGTCGCGCCCTACGAGCTGGTCAAGACCATGCGTGCTTCGATTCTCGTGCTGGGGCCAATGGTGGCTCGGTTCGGCGAAGCCGAGGTGGCCCTGCCCGGCGGCTGTGCCATCGGCTCGCGTCCGGTGGATCTGCACATACGTGGTCTGGAGGCAATGGGCGCGAAGATCGACGTCGAAGGCGGCTACATCAAGGCCAAGGCGCCAGCTGGCGGCCTGCGCGGTGCGCACTTCTTCTTCGACATCGTCAGCGTGACCGGTACCGAGAACATCATGATGGCGGCGGCATTGGCCAATGGTCGCTCTGTGCTGGAGAACGCTGCGCGTGAGCCGGAGGTGGTCGACCTGGCCAACTTCCTCAACGCCATGGGTGCACAAGTATCCGGCGCCGGTACCGACACCATCACCATCGACGGTGTGAAGCGCCTGGGTGGCGGCCGTTATAGCGTGATGCCTGACCGCATCGAGACGGGCACCTACCTGGTGGCCGCTGCCGCCACTGGCGGGCGCGTAAAACTCAAGGATACCGATGCGACGCTGCTCGAGGCGGTGTTGCACAAGCTCGAAGAGGCTGGTGCCCACATCGACACCGGGAGCAACTGGATCGAGCTGGACATGAAGGGCAATCGGCCCAAAGCGGTAAATATTCGCACAGCGCCTTATCCTGCGTTTCCGACCGATATGCAGGCGCAGTTCATTGCCATGAACGCGATCGCTGAAGGCACTGGGACGGTTATCGAGACGGTGTTCGAGAACCGCTTCATGCACGTTTACGAAATGAATCGCATGGGTTCGCAGATTCTTGTCGAGGGCAATACCGCTATCGTGACCGGCGTACCCAAGCTCAAGGGTGCTCCGGTCATGGCGACCGACCTGCGCGCGTCAGCGAGCCTGGTCATCGCGGGCTTGGTGGCTGAAGGCGATACATTGATCGACCGCATCTACCACATCGACCGCGGTTACGAGTGCATCGAGGAAAAGCTGCAATTGCTGGGCGCCAAGATTCGCCGCGTACCGGGCTAGCTGAGGGAATAGGCTAGGGTTGCCGGCTCGATGTTGGCAGCCCACCGCCGAGGTCTGCAATTGCCCCGGGCCGATGCCAAGGTCGCCATCAATAGGCTTCAAGGAATAAACCGTTCATGCTCACCATTGCCCTGTCCAAAGGCCGCATCCTCGACGATACGCTGCCGCTGCTCGCCGCCGCCGGTATCGTCCCCACCGAGAATCCGGAAAAAAGCCGTAAGCTGATCATCCCGACTACGCAAGACGATGTGCGTCTGCTGATCGTGCGTGCCACGGATGTACCGACCTATGTCGAGCACGGCGCCGCGGACCTTGGCGTCGCGGGCAAGGACGTGCTGATGGAATACGGCGGGCAAGGGCTGTACGAGCCGCTGGATCTGCGGATCGCCAATTGCAAGTTGATGACCGCCGGAAAGGTCGGTGCAGCGGAGCCCAAGGGGCGTCTGCGGGTTGCGACCAAATTCGTCAACGTCGCCAAGCGCTACTACGCCGAGCAAGGGCGGCAGGTCGATATCATCAAGCTTTACGGCTCAATGGAGCTTGCGCCTCTGGTGGGGCTGGCAGACAAGATTATCGACGTCGTCGACACCGGTAACACGCTGCGCGCCAATGGGTTGGAGCCCCAGGAACTGATCGCCATGATCAGCTCGCGCCTGGTGGTCAACAAGGCCTCAATGAAGATGCAGCATGCGCGCATCCAGGCCCTGATCGATGCGCTCCGGAGCGCCATTGCGCACCACGAGTGATCAACAGCCGGGCGGTACACGGCCGGCCAGCCTATCCGCGTCATAGCCTAAATATCCAGGTGCCCGCGCGGTCGGCTTGTTAGTCTAGGGCGCCTGACTATCGCTGTACTCATCCCTTCATGAGGCCCGTTATGACCGCTCCCATCGACATCCGCCGACTCAATGCAGCTGATCCCGATTTCGCGCGACACCTGGATCATCTGTTGAGCTGGGAAAGCGTGTCCGATGATGGTGTCAATCTGCGGGTGCTGGAGATTATCAGGGCCGTCCGCGAGCGTGGCGATGCCGCACTGGTGGAGCTGACCCAGCGTTTTGATGGCCTTGAAGTCGCCTCCATGGCTGACCTGATCCTACCGCGTGAGCGGCTTGAGCTGGCGCTTACACGGATCAGTTCGGCCCAGCGCCAGGCGCTGGAAGCTGCCGCTGAACGTGTCCGCCTCTATCATGAAAGGCAAAAGCAGGAATCCTGGACCTACACCGAAGCTGACGGCACCGTGCTTGGTCAGAAAGTCACGCCGCTTGATCGCGCGGGCCTGTACGTGCCAGGTGGCAAGGCATCGTATCCATCGTCAGTGCTGATGAACGCCATCCCCGCGAAGGTTGCAGGGGTGCCGGAGGTCGTGATGGTGGTCCCCACTCCGCGCGGTGAAATCAACGAGCTGGTGCTGGCTGCCGCGTGCATCGCTGGCGTCGATCGGGTATTCACCATCGGTGGGGCTCAGGCTGTCGCTGCGCTGGCCTACGGAACCGAAAGCGTCCCGCCAGTCGACAAGATTGTCGGGCCAGGCAACATCTATGTCGCGACGGCCAAGCGCCACGTGTTCGGCAAGGTCGGTATCGACATGATCGCCGGCCCCTCCGAGATTCTGGTGGTATGCGACGGCCAGACCGATCCCGACTGGATCGCCATGGATCTGTTTTCCCAGGCCGAGCACGACGAAGATGCGCAGTCCATTCTGGTCAGCCCGGATGCAGCTTTCCTCGACCGGGTCGCTGAAAGCATCTCCCGTTTGCTGCCGACCCTTGAACGTAGCGAAATCGCTCGCGCCTCGCTGCAGGGGCGTGGGGCATTGATTCAGGTTGCTGACATGCAGCAGGCGATTGATGTCGCTAATCGCATCGCGCCCGAGCACCTCGAGCTATCAGTGGCTGATCCCGATGCGTGGCTGCCGCAGATTCGACATGCGGGAGCGATTTTCATGGGGCGTTACACAGCCGAGGCGTTGGGCGATTACTGCGCTGGGCCGAATCATGTCTTGCCAACCTCGGGCACTGCGCGATTCTCGTCACCCTTGGGCGTGTACGATTTCCAGAAACGCTCCTCGATCATCAACTGTTCGGCTGAAGGTGCATCCGAACTGGGCAAGGTCGCCTCGGTACTGGCGCGCGGTGAGTCTCTCACCGCTCACGCACGCAGCGCCGAGTACCGAATCAAGGGGTAACTGTAACCAAGCGGAGCGGATGAGGCTTCGCTTGTTCTGTCTTGCCACCCGACCGGTAGGGAACGCCTCACCGATTCCACCGGCGGCAATCGATCATTTTCTGAGGAGAGAAGGGCGGATGAGCAAATTCTGGAGCCCCTTCGTAAAAGAGCTAGTTCCCTATGTGCCCGGTGAGCAGCCGAAGCTGACCAATTTGGTCAAGCTCAACACCAATGAGAACCCCTACGGCCCTTCGCCCAAGGCGCTCGCAGCGATGCAGGCCGAGCTGACCGACAACCTGCGCCTGTATCCAGATCCGAACGGTGAGCGACTCAAGCGCGCCGTCGCTGATTACTATCACGTCCGGCCGGACCAGGTTTTCGTCGGCAATGGTTCGGACGAGGTACTGGCCCACGTCTTTCACGGGCTCTTCCAGCATGGCAAGCCGCTGCTGTTTCCCGACGTAACCTACAGCTTCTACCCGGTCTATTGCGCCCTGTATGGCATCGCCTATGAGGCTATCGCGCTGGATGACAAGTTTCAGATCGAGGCGGCCGATTACGCTCGGCCAAACGGGGGAATAATTTTTCCCAATCCCAACGCGCCGACAGGTTGCCTGCTGCCGCTTGAGGCCATCGAGCGGCTGCTGCAGAAAAACCCCGATTCGGTCGTTGTGGTCGATGAAGCCTATATCGACTTCGGCGGTGAGTCGGCAATCGCATTAGTGGATCGTTACCCGAACCTGCTGGTTACCCAGACATTATCCAAATCGCGCTCGCTGGCAGGGCTGCGTGTCGGTCTGGCGGTAGGGCATCCGGATCTGATTGAGGCTCTGGAGCGCATCAAGAACAGTTTCAACTCCTACCCGCTGGACCGCATCGCCATTGCCGGCGCTGCGGCTGCGTTCGAAGACCGCGCTTATTTCGAGCAAACCTGCCAGCAGGTGATCGCCAGCCGCGAAGCCGTGACGGTTGCGATGCAGGAGTTAGGCTTTGAGGTGCTGCCCTCGGCAGCGAACTTCATCTTCGCCCGGCATCCGCAGCGCGACGCTGCTGCGCTGGCTGCCGGGCTTCGCGAACATGGCGTTATCGTGCGGCACTTCAAGCAGTGGCGCATCGAGCAGTTTCTGCGGATCAGTATCGGGGCGCCGGAGCAGAATCAGGCGCTGCTCGATGCGCTAAAGCACATCGGCTAATCCGGCGCGCTGCGAGTGTCCTGTTACGTGCCGCTGCTATCTCCGGCGTCGGAGGTAGCAGCGGCCAGTTTGATCGTATCGCCGTTCTCCGAACACTCCGCTCGGCGAAGACCGGGCAGGAGTGTTTCGTTCCTACGGTGGTCTCTCTGCTCCGTTGAATTACCGCTACGGTTTTCGCCTCACTGAGGGCGCAAAGCCTAGGCTTGCTCGAGCGTCGAGTACCCCACCCGCTTGATTGCTTGGCCGAACGGGCGGGCTATTGCGGAACTTGCTATTGCGGAGCTTTCTCCACCAGTGGCCGCATGCCCACCTCGGCCGTCAGCGTCAGCGGCTTGCCGTTGCGCAGAATGTCGATATCGATTTTGTCCCCCGGTCGCACCTGGGCAACCTGGTTCATTGAGCTGCGACCATCGCTTGCTTGCGCACCGTCGATGCTGAGGATGAGGTCGCCCGGCAGCAGGCCGGCGCGTTCAGCCGGTCCATCGCGGTAGACACCTGCAACAACGATTCCGGGTCGCCCGGCTTGGCCGAAGGACTCTGCCAGTTCCGGTGTGAGCGACTGCACCTCGACACCTAGCCAGCCGCGAATGACCTGGCCATGCTCGATGATGGATTTCATTACGTCCATGGCGAGCTTCACCGGGATGGCGAAGCCGATGCCCTGTGATCCGCCGGACTCGGAGATGATTGCCGTGTTTATGCCGATCAGGTGGCCGGCGGTATCCACCAGCGCACCACCCGAGTTACCGCGGTTGATCGCCGCATCAGTCTGGATGAAGTCCTCGTAGGTATTCAGACCCAGCTGGTTACGGCCGGTTGCGCTGATGATGCCCATCGTCACGGTTTGCCCCACGCCGAACGGATTACCGATTGCCAGCGTCACGTCCCCGATGCGAATGCCATCCGAGCGGCCGATGGTGATCGCAGGCAGGTCCGCCAGGTCGATCTTGAGCACTGCTAGATCGGTCTCAGGGTCGCTGCCGATTACCCGTGCCAAGGTTTCCCGACCATCGCGCAATGCCACGACGATCTGTTCCGCATTCGCCGTGACGTGGTTGTTGGTCAGCAGGTAGCCTTCAGGGCTCATGATCACCGCCGAGCCCAGGCTCGATTCCATGCGGCGTTGACGCGGCAGGTTGTCCCCGTAGAAGCGCCGGAACAGCGGATCGTCCTTGAGCATGGGCGGCTGGCTGGCGCTATCGATCACCTTGGTGGTGTAGAGATTAGCCACTGCGGGCGCAGCGCTGCTGACTGCGTTGGCATAGGAGTAAGGGCCTTGCTGGGGGATGCCGATCAGCGGCGCTTGCTGCAGGCTGTACTCCGGCTCGGCGCCGAGCCCTACCAGATGCGGGTAGCGCTGAATGATCAGCAGGGCCACTAGCAGGCCTACCAGCAACGGCCAGCCAAAAAAACGCAGGGCATTGATCATCGCGATGGGACGTCCGAGCAGGTTGCGGAAGGCGAGAGCGCCTCTTAAGGTGGCGGCATTATACGAAGCTGGCTGTGAAATGCAGCCTTGCCGGCGGCAAAACTGCAACGCACCGTCTAGAACGGTTAATCCGCAACAGTTTTTGATGTTTGTCTCGTCTGTTTTTTTGCAAATGACGCCGCTTTCTAGTCACTGATCCCGTAGGAGGATGCTTGCATGGCTGTCGCGCTGACCACCCTGGTCGATGAATCCGACCGCTTCCTGAATGCTGCGAGGATTCCCGATTATTGTCCTAACGGCTTGCAAGTGGAGGGGCGCCCGCAGGTACAGCGCATCGTCAGCGGCGTCACCGCTAGCCAGGCGTTGCTGGATGCAGCTGTCGAGGCGCAAGCCGATGTGGTGCTGGTGCACCACGGTTATTTCTGGAAGAACGAAGATCCGCGGGTAGTTGGGATCAAGCAGCGTCGGCTGAAAACCCTGCTCAGCAATGACATCAGTTTGCTTGCCTATCACCTGCCACTCGACGTCCATCCCGAGGTGGGTAACAACGTGCAGTTGGCGCGCCTGCTCGGGTTGACCATCGAGGGCGCTTTGGAGCCGGATAATCCTCGTTCGGTCGGGCTTGTGGGCGCCCTTGATACGCCGCTTACGCCGGCTGATTTCATGCGTCGAGTTCACGCTGCGCTTGGGCGTGAGCCGCTGATGGTCGAAGGTCCTGGCTTGATCAGGCGGATTGCCTGGTGCACTGGCGGTGCACAGGGCTATATCGATCAGGCGGTAACCGCAGGCGTCGATGCGTACCTGACGGGAGAAGTTTCGGAGCCCACGGTGCATATCGCACGCGAAAACGGACTGAGCTTTTTTGCCGCCGGTCATCACGCCACGGAGCGGTATGGCGTTCAGGCCCTGGGTGAACATCTTGCGAAGCAGTTTGCCATCGAGCATCTGTTCATCGATTGCCCAAATCCCGCGTGACGCGGCGCCTTCGAAGGCTGCAGCGCTGCGTGATTCGGAAAGTAGGGAAGGTTTCGCCCGGCATAAAGCTAGAGCATTTAGATCTAACAGGCGTCCTGATTAGAATCTAATGCCGTGCTAAAGTTGCGCCTCGTTCCGGCCTTGCCGGCCGTCCCATCTGCAAATTCGTGAGTAGCCATGGTCGACAAACTGACGCATCTGAAACAGCTGGAGGCGGAAAGCATCCACATCATCCGTGAGGTGGCCGCCGAGTTCGACAACCCGGTGATGCTCTATTCCATCGGCAAGGATTCGGCCGTGATGCTGCATCTGGCGCGCAAGGCCTTCTTCCCTGGGCGTCTCCCGTTTCCGGTGATGCACGTAGATACGCGCTGGAAGTTCCAGGAGATGTACCGGTTCCGCGAGCAGATGGTCAACGAGATGGATCTGGACCTGATCACGCACATCAACCCGGATGGCGTGGCGCAGAACATCAACCCGTTCACCCATGGCAGCGCCAAGCACACCGATATCATGAAAACCGAGGGCCTCAAGCAGGCGCTCGACAAGCACGGCTTCGATGCAGCTTTCGGCGGCGCCCGCCGCGACGAAGAGAAGTCTCGTGCCAAGGAGCGCGTCTACTCCTTCCGCGACAGCAAGCACCGCTGGGACCCAAAGAATCAGCGCCCGGAACTCTGGAACGTCTACAACGGCAACGTGAAGAAGGGCGAATCCATCCGCGTCTTCCCCTTGTCGAACTGGACCGAGCTGGATATCTGGCAGTACATTTATCTGGAACAGATCCCGATCGTGCCCTTGTATTTCGCCGCCGAGCGCGAGGTTATCGAGAAGAACGGTACGCTGATCATGATCGACGACGAGCGCATCCTCGAGCACCTCACCGACGAGGAGAAGGGACGCATCGAGAAGCGCATGGTCCGCTTCCGTACCCTTGGCTGCTACCCATTGACCGGTGCGGTGGAATCTACGGCGTCAAGCCTTCCCGAGATCATCCAGGAAATGCTCCTGACGCGTACTTCCGAACGTCAGGGCCGTGTCATCGACCACGATGGCGCAGGTTCGATGGAAGAAAAGAAACGTCAGGGCTACTTCTAAGGATTCCGCACCATGTCTCATCAGTCTGATTTGATCAGCGAGGACATCCTCGCGTACCTGGCGCAGCACGAGCGCAAAGAGCTCCTGCGCTTTCTCACTTGCGGCAACGTTGACGATGGCAAGAGCACCCTGATCGGGCGCCTGCTGCACGACTCGAAGATGATCTATGAAGATCACCTTGAAGCGATCACCCGCGATTCGAAGAAATCCGGCACTACGGGCGATGATGTCGACCTGGCGCTGCTGGTCGACGGCCTGCAGGCCGAGCGCGAGCAGGGCATCACCATTGATGTTGCCTACCGCTATTTCTCCACTGCCAAGCGCAAGTTCATCATTGCCGACACCCCCGGCCATGAGCAGTACACGCGAAACATGGCGACCGGCGCCTCGACCTGCGACCTGGCGATCATCCTGGTCGACGCCCGCTACGGCGTGCAGACCCAGACCAAGCGCCACAGCTTCATCACCTCGTTGCTGGGCATCAAGCACATCGTCGTGGCCATCAACAAGATGGACCTGATGGACTTCGACCAGTCCGTATTCGAGCGTATCAAGGCCGATTATCTGGCCTTTGCCGAACGTATCGAGCTCAAACCGTCGTCTCTGCACTTTGTGCCGATGTCCGCGCTCAAGGGCGATCACGTGGTCAACCGTTCCGAGCGCGCGCCTTGGTATGAAGGGCAGTCGCTGATGGAAATTCTCGAGAGCGTCGAGATCGCTGGCGACCGCAATTTCGACGACTTGCGCTTCCCCGTGCAGTACGTCAACCGTCCCAACCTCAACTTCCGCGGCTTCGCAGGCACCCTGGCCAGCGGCATAGTGCGCAAGGGCGATGAAATCGTTGTACTGCCGTCCGGCAAGCGCAGCACGGTCAAATCCATCGTGACCTACGATGGCGAGCTGGAGCAGGCGACACCAGGCGAAGCGATCACTCTGACGCTGGAAGACGAAATCGACGTCTCCCGTGGTGACATGCTCGTGCATGCCGATAACCTGCCGCGCATCACTGACAGTTTCGACGCCATGCTGGTTTGGATGGCCGAGGAACCGATGCTGCCCGGCAAGAAGTACGACATCAAGCGCGCCACCAGCTACGTGCCGGGCTCCATCGCCAGCATCACTCATCGCGTGGACGTGAACACGTTGGAGCATGGCCCGGCCAGCAGCTTGCAGCTCAACGAGATCGGACGGGTCAAAGTCAGTCTGGACGCTGCGATTGCGCTGGATGGATATGCGCGGAATCCAGCTACTGGCTCGTTCATCATCATTGACCGCCTGACCAACGGCACCGTCGGTGCGGGCATGATCATCGCCGACCCGGTCGGTCATGGCACCTCAGGTCATCACGGTGCCCTGGCTCATGTCTCTACCGAAGAGCGTGCAAGCCGTTTCGGTCAGCAGCCCGCTACTGTGCTGTTCACCGGGCTTTCCGGCGCCGGCAAGAGCACGCTGGCCTATGCGGTCGAACGCAAGCTGTTCGACATGGGCCGTGCGGTTTACGTGCTGGACGGCCAGAACCTGCGCCATGACCTGAACAAGGGTCTGCCGCAGGATCGCGCCGGTCGCACCGAGAATTGGCGCCGTGCTGCCCATGTGGCGCGTCAGTTCAACGAGGCCGGTCTGCTGACCCTTGCCGCGTTCGTCGCTCCAGATGCCGAAGGTCGCGAGCAGGCCAAGGCGCTGATTGGCACTGATCGGGCTATCACAGTTTATGTCCAGGCTTCACCGCAGGCCTGCCAGCAGCGCGATCCGCAGGGGCTGTATGCAGCTGGCGGCGACAACATTCCGGGTGAGTCCTTCCCCTACGATGTGCCGGTGAACGCTGATCTGGTGATCGACACCGAGTCGCTTACGGTCGAGGAGAGTGCCAAGCAGGTTATCGATCTGTTGCGTAAGCGCGGCGTTATTTAACGCGACCGTGTGACATGAAACGCCCTGCTTATGCAGGGCGTTTTTGTTTGAACACGGTCACCAAGAAGCACCCCGCCGATCGATGGCGCCCAGCGCTTCGGCGATTTCCGACGTCCAGCCTACGTGGCTTGGATTAGCCGAAGGCGTAATCCGACGTTCAGGTGGTGGGTGAATTTGCTGTGTTAGGGAGACAGGTGCAGTCGATTCGCGGTAAACGATGAAAGCGCCTCTGGCGATTCCATCCTACGAAAAACGATGCGCCGATTCGCCGTGTGAGGGGCCTGGCACCAGAATCTGCGGGTCGCCTGCGCAGTCGGCAGGGTACAGACCAGCGCGAACATCACGATGAAAGCTCGAATAAGGCAAATCCCTTACGCGCCGAATCATGCCATGTTTGAGCGGGTTTACATATACGTAGTCAACGTGTCGTCTGATATCGTCATTCATTGTGAATGAGGTGTTCCCAATAACGCCGCTGCCAAATGCCACGCTCGCCTCTCTGCAGGCGTACGGCCGACCGAGACTCGTTAGCTGGCAACGCACGGCAGAAGAACGTTTTGAATTAAACGCCAATGCAGGGGATGGGCCGCGTCGCCTGGCGATAGTGTCCATACGCAATGCATATGCTCGGGAAGCACCACTCAGGCATCGATGGTAAAGGGATACAGAATATGCACGCGCCGGACGGAAGCGCGCAGCACATCGATATTCCGCACCAGCAGATCGTTGTGGCACCGTTGCAACAGATTCACAGTAAAAAACCAGCTCGCTCCTGGAACGAGGGCGCGACGATAATTGGGCATCCTTGCCTCTCCGACATTTGCATGAGCCCGAAGTGTAGGCGGGGCCAATTGCGGGCGATGTGCTCGAATTGCCGTACCGGGTGTCCAACCCTTGTAGGTTGGATTAGCCGAAGGCGTAGTCCGACGCTTCAAGTGGGTGGGGGTGTTGCGGCGTTGGGCGGTGGATGCAGTCAGTTCACGGTAACCGACGGAAAGCGCCTCCGGCGATTCCTCATACGAAAGGTGATCCGTCGTACAGTGGTATGAGAAAGCGATCCGCGGTACCAGGACAACCACAAACAGCCAAACGCCCCGCACGAAGGCGAGGCGTTTAGTTTGCAGTGGCGGGTACAGTAGGTTCGCAATGAATGACGGATTACGCTTCGCTAATCCATCTTACGAATTGATCCGCCTTACCCCCTTACCGCAGACATCAAGCATCATCATCATCGGAAGGCGCAGCGGGGGCAAGAGCAGCACCGGTTACGACCAGATCAGCAAACTTGCATGAGCCAGGCAAGTACTTAGAGGGTACGCCATTTGTTGCTGGTACGCCGCATTCCCATGAGCCCACTTGGGTCGGAATGTTATCAGGGTCCATAACTGCGGGGGTTGCGGCATTATCCATGGGACGCATGGCAATGACCTGATCGTCAGCAGTACTACCGCCCAGTTGGTCTGTGATAGTTACGACGATGGTGCCATCTGCTGTGGTCCCAACTGATTTAACAAACTTGGAAGGCGCGGGAGCCCCTGTTTCGGTTTCACAGCCCCAACCGCCTGCAACCGGTGCGCTTGCGGCTGTGCCAGTTTGGTAGTTCTCAGAAATTGCTGTGCGACAAGAGCTTGCGGCAAGAATAACTTCAGACATGCGAGCTTTGACGGTGTAATCCTGATAGGCCGGCAACGCCACCGCAGCCAAAATCCCGATAATCGCCACAACGATCATCAATTCAATGAGGGTAAAACCTTTTTGCATCTGAGCTTTCATGTGTTTCTCCTTGAAATGTTCAGGCAGTTGAGCCTGCGTCCACTAGTGCAGCAGACGTGCCAACTAGTTCAGCCCGCGGTTTCCGCGGCTCCGTGATGGAATGTGAACTCTGCACGCTGCCTGGATTCGCGCCCTTCTGACAAATTTCGTCACCTTGTTCGACGCCGTTTGGCGCCCTTGGTTATCTGCGTTATAAGGCGTGGATTTATTCGGGAGAACCTAGCCCATGACGGACAATATGGCCCTTTCCGGCCTAGCCAAGCAGATGGTGCTGACCGGCCTGCTCGACGACAAGACTGCACAGCAAGCGCAACAGCAGGCTGCGCGCAACAAGCTGTCGCTGGTGACCTATGTCGTGCAGAACAAGCTCGCCAATGGTCGGGCGGTCGCTGCACTGGCAGCGGAACAGTTCGGTGTTGCGTACATGGACCTCAACGCGCTGGATAAGGAAAGCCAGCTCAATGACATCGTCTCTGAAAAGTTGGCGCGCCAGCATCGTGTATTGCCGCTAATAAAGCGCGGGCACAAGCTATTCGTGGCGGTGTCGGATCCGACCAACCAGCAGGCTGTAACGGACATCCAATTTAGCACCGGACTGACCACTGAAGCGATCTTGGTTGAAGACGACAAGCTTGGGTTGGCGATTGACAAGTTCTTCGAGAGTGCAACATCTGGGCTGGAGGATTTGGCAGACGTCGATCTTGACAGCGTCGACGTGCAGACGGTATCGGATGATGGCGCAAAAGAAGACGCGACCGAGGCCGCCGACGACGCCCCGGTCGTTCGCTTCGTCAACAAGATGTTGCTCGACGCCATTCGTGGCGGTTCATCCGACCTGCATTTCGAGCCGTATGAAAAAGTCTTCCGCGTACGCCTCCGTACGGATGGCATCCTGCATGAAGTGGCTCGCCCACCGATCCAGCTTGCCCCGCGAATTTCTGCGCGCCTGAAGGTCATGGCGGGGCTGGACATCTCCGAGCGACGCAAGCCGCAGGATGGCAGGATCAAGATGAAGCTATCCAAGACCAAAGCCATCGACTTCCGCGTGAACACATTGCCGACCCTGTGGGGCGAGAAGATCGTGATGCGGATTCTCGACCCCTCCAGCGCGCAAATGGGTATCGACGCGCTGGGCTACGAGGAAGAGCAGAAACAGCTGTACATGAATGCCCTCAAGCAGCCGCAGGGGATGATTCTGGTGACCGGCCCGACGGGTTCGGGCAAGACTGTATCGCTCTATACGGGCCTGAACATTCTCAACACGGTCGACGTAAACATTTCCACTGCCGAAGACCCGGTGGAAATCAACCTAGAGGGTATCAACCAGGTGAACGTCAATCCTCGTCAGGGCATGGACTTCTCCCAGGCGTTGCGGGCGTTTCTTCGTCAGGACCCGGACATCATCATGGTCGGCGAAATCCGCGACCTTGAAACTGCCGAGATCGCGATCAAGGCGGCGCAAACCGGGCACATGGTGATGTCCACCTTGCACACCAATAGCGCTGCGGAAACCCTGACCCGTTTGCGCAACATGGGCGTAGCGGCATTCAACATCGCCACTTCGGTCAACTTGATCATCGCCCAGCGGCTGGCGCGCAAGCTGTGCAGCAGTTGCAAGAAAGAGGTGGAGTTGCCGCGCGAAGCCCTACTAGAGGAGGGTTTCCCTGCCGATAAGATCGGAACCTTCAAAATTTACGGCCCGATAGGCTGTGAAAATTGCAAAGGCGGATACAAAGGCCGTGTCGGTATTTATGAAGTGGTTAAAAACACGCCGGCACTGGCCAGGATTATCATGGAAGACGGCAACTCCATCGACATTTCCACCCAGATGCGTAAAGACGGCTTCAACGATCTGCGTACATCGGCTCTTGTAAAAGCCATGCAGGGCGTAACCAGCCTGGAAGAAGTCAACCGGGTGACCAAGGATTAACATGGCGCAGAAAGCTATAAAAACCAGTGTCTTCGCCTGGGAAGGTACCAACAGGCAGGGCGCAAAAATTAAGGGCGAGCTTAGCGGCGTCAGTCCGGCGATGGTCAAGGCGCAACTGCGCAAGCAGGGCGTCAATCCGCAAAAGGTGCGCAAGAAGTCGGCGTCGCTGTTCAGCGCTGGCAAAAAGATCAGGCCGATGGACATTGCGCTGTTTACTCGGCAGATGGCAACTATGATGAAGGCAGGTGTGCCGCTGCTGCAGTCCTTCGACATCATTGGCGAAGGTTTCGATAACCCGAACATGCGTAAACTCGTCGATGACCTCAAGCAGGAGGTCGCCGCCGGCAACAGCTTCGCCACCGCGCTGCGCAAGAAGCCGCAATATTTCGACGACCTGTATTGCAACTTGGTGGATTCTGGCGAGCAGTCCGGTTCGCTGGAGACGCTGCTGGATCGCGTTGCGACCTACAAGGAAAAGACCGAGGCGCTGAAGGCCAAGATCAAAAAAGCGATGAACTACCCTATCGCTGTCGTGCTAGTTGCGGTGATCGTGTCGGCGATCTTGCTGATCAAGGTGGTCCCGCAGTTTCAGGATGTATTTGCCAACTTCGGTGCGGAACTGCCTGCATTCACGCTGATGGTCATTGGTCTGTCCGAGGCGTTACAGGCTTGGTGGCATCTTGTGCTGCTAGGTTTGTTCGGCGCTGCCTATGCCTTTAAGACGGCTCACGGCAAGTCCGAGCGTTTTCGTAACTGGTTCGATCGGTTCCTGCTCAAGATGCCGATCGTGGGTGACATCCTCTACAAGTCGGCAGTGGCGCGTTTCGCACGGACCCTGGCGACGACCTTCGCTGCGGGCGTGCCGTTAGTGGATGCGCTGGACTCTGTTGCAGGCGCTACCGGCAATGTGGTCTTCCGCAATGCCACGATGAAGGTCAAGAGTGACGTGTCCAGCGGTATGCAGCTGAACTTCTCCATGCGAACGACTGGCACCTTCCCGAGCATGGCCATCCAGATGACCGCGATCGGCGAAGAGTCCGGCTCGCTGGACGAGATGCTGGCGAAAGTCGCGACCTTCTACGAACAAGAAGTGGACAACATGGTCGACGGTCTCACGGCCCTGATGGAGCCGATGATCATGGCGGTTTTGGGTGTTCTGGTGGGTGGCTTGATCATCGCCATGTACCTGCCGATTTTCCAGCTTGGGGCTGTTGTCTAAAAATGGATGTGGTGACTTTTCTGGCCAGCAGCACGCTGGCCTTTGTTTTATGTGCACTGGTGCTGGGTCTGCTGGTGGGCAGTTTTCTCAACGTGGTGATCCATCGCCTGCCGATCATGATGCATCGGGACTGGCGTGCGCAGGCGCGTGAATATCTTGATTTGCCGATCGAGCCGACTTCGACCTTCAATTTGGTTCTGCCTAACTCTCACTGCCCGCAGTGCGATCATGAAATACGTCCTTGGGAAAATATTCCCTTGGTCAGCTGGCTAGCGCTGCATGGCAAATGTTCGTCGTGCCGTGGGCCGATCAGCAGTCGTTACCCCTTGGTCGAGTTACTCTGCGGTCTTTTGTCCGGCTATGTGGCCTGGCACTTTGGCTTTACCTGGCAGGCCGGTGCAGTGCTGTTGCTGACGTGGGGCCTGCTGGCGATGAGCATGATCGATGTTGATCATCAGTTGTTGCCTGACTCCCTTGTGTTGCCTCTGCTTTGGCTGGGCTTGATCGCTAACCATTTTGGTTTGTTTGCTCCGTTGCCTGATGCGGTGTGGGGGGCGGTTGCTGGATATCTCTGCCTGTGGTCGGTGTACTGGCTGTTCAAGCTTGTGACTGGCAAAGAGGGCATGGGCTACGGCGACTTCAAGCTGCTGGCGATGCTGGGGGCTTGGGGTGGTTGGCAAGTTTTGCCGCTGACCATTCTTCTCTCTTCGGTCGTGGGAGCGGTGCTAGGCACTATCATGCTGCGCATGAAAAAGTCGAACAGCGGGACAACCATTCCCTTCGGCCCCTACCTGGCGATAGCGGGTTGGGTCGCGCTGCTCTGGGGTGATGAGATCACGTCGGCCTACCTGCAATTTGCCAGGTTTTAGCGTTTGGTGTATCCGGGGGGGGGGTCGCTTTAGCGGTTTCCCGCCGGCTAGTTGGCCACCCCACGCACTAGCGGGGAGTGATAGGCTGGCCCCATAGGCAGAGCAGGAGCTCACTGCTGGTCTCGCTTCTGAGAGCTGCTTGTAGCACCACGATTGCAAAGATAAGTGCAGCGACGTCGATTCCCCGCCCCCGCTCAATAGGCTGCAACGTGTTGCTTTGGTGTGACGTTCTTCCCCCTTGGCGAATGTTGGCTTCTGCAGTTCTAGAAACGTCGATCAATTCGGTCAGGCATCGACCTTGCTCTTGCATCCTCGCAATTCAAACGTTACTACTGCGCGTCGTTTTTTGCCTTTTGGACGGTTCCTGATGAAGCCTTGGGTGCTTGGTTTGACCGGTGGTATCGGTAGCGGCAAGAGCGCGGTGGTGGAAGCGTTCGGCCGCCTCGGGGTGCATTGGGTCGATGCTGACCATGCAGCACGCTGGGTTGTCGAGCCAGGCCGGCCGGCCCTAGGGCTGATTGTCGAGCGGTTCGGTCAGAGTGTTCTCGCGTCTGACGGTGGTTTGGATAGAGCGGCACTGCGTGAGCTGGTGTTTAGAGAGCCGGATCAGCGCAAGTGGCTTGAGCAGCTTTTGCATCCGCTGATACGGCAGGAGACCGCCGAGTATCTTGCTCGGGCGACCTCGCCGTACGCGATCATGGTATCGCCCTTATTGGTGGAGTCCGGTCAACACCAGCAGGTTGCGCGCGTGCTGGTTGTCGATGTGCCAGAGGCGCTGCAGTTGGAGCGCGCCATCCAACGTGATCAATCCAGCGAAGCGCAGATCCGCGCCATTCTCAACGCACAGGCCAGCCGCGAAGAGCGTTTGCGTCATGCTGATGATGTGCTGGTCAATGATCGGGACCGGACCTGGCTGGAAAGCGAAGTCAAACGTTTACACGATTTTTATCTGACGCTACGAGGAGGTCAGGAATGAGTACTACGGTTGTTGAATGCCCCACATGCGGCGCGCCGGTCGAGTGGAGTGCGAAAAATGCGAATCGTCCTTTCTGTTCGGAGCGGTGCAAGCTGATCGACTTGGGTGCCTGGGCATCGGAAGAGCATGCGATCCCGGGTAATGAGCTTGAGGATGATCTTTTTTCGGATGACATGCCGCCGCGCCAGCATTGAGCTGGTACGGCGGCGGAGGCTCTAGTATGGGGATCGGCTTGCGCTAGAGTGCGTGCTCAACCCTCGTCGCTGCCGTCATCTTTCCATGGGGCTTGCAGGTAACGACTGCGGTTGAAGGTTTCCATCCAGTCCGGATAGAAGACCACTAACGCACTAACGACCGCGCCGTTGATAAAAGCCTCGGGAAACATCACCAGCCAGATGTACCCGGCGAAGTCTTCCAGCCAAGGCGGCATTGGATAGCGTCCGTCGATCAGCAAGATTCCGAGCCCTGCCAGGATGCAGATCAGGGTCGCGAGGCCGGCCGCAAAAAAACCTGAGAAGAATATATAGACGAATAGGTTGCGAGGCTGGGTGCGCTCCACGGCGATCGCGCAAGCTTCGGTGACCGTCACGGGTATCAATACCAGCAGCACGCCATTCAGGCCGAGGGCAACCAATTGCTGGTGGCCTGTGGCCGTCAATCCAAGTTGGGCGACAAAGGCAGCGAGAATCGCCAAGGGCCAGTCGAGCAGTAGCGTGACCGCAGTCAGTCCAATGAAGTGGAAAGACAAACCCGAATCGAAGTCTCGGCGGACCAGCCAAAGCAGAAAGACCGCGAGGACCGCGCCGAACAGCAGGTGCTGGCGCCGCGTATCGCTAAACAGCTCGACCCAGGGGGCACGCGTGCAGGCCCATATCAGTCCGGCTGCATAGAGCAGCCACCCCAGCACAAGGCTGGTCGGGGCAAGCAATTCGGCAGCGATCATCTATGCGCTCCTTGCGCCAAAGTCTATGAGTGGTGGCGCCGGCAAGGTTTGCGCAGTGCTGCCATTGCCGGGTAGTTGGTCCATTATCCCTCAGGGTGCGGGATTGGGTTGCGCAGTGTGAATGGCTTCTATGGCTTCGAGCACCTCGGCTGATAAATGCAGTTCCGAGCTTGCGAGATTGCTTTCTAGCTGTTCGATTGAAGTTGCGCCGATGATGTTGCTGGTTACGAAAGGCTGTTGGGTTACATAGGCCAGGGCCATTTGTGCAGGGTCCAGTCCGTGCTCCTTGGCAAGCGCCACATACCGTGAGCAAGCCGCTTGCGATTCCGGCTTGGCGTAGCGCGCGAAGCGACTGAATAGGGTCAGTCGTGCTCCGGCTGGTCGTGCACCTTGCTCGTATTTGCCGCTGAGCATGCCGAAGGCCAGCGGCGAGTAAGCGAGGAGTCCGCATTGCTCGCGCACGGCTATTTCGGCGAGGCCGACTTCAAAGGTCCGGTTAAGCAGGTTGTAGGGGTTCTGGATCGAAACGGCGCGGGGCCAGCCTCGGGATTCGGCGAGTTGCAGAAACTTCATGGTGCCCCATGGCGTTTCGTTCGACAGACCGATATGGCGGATCTTGCCGGCTCTTACTTGCTCGTCGAGCACCTCTAGCGTTTCCTCGATCGGCGTGAAGTCCTGATCCTGGTGACGGTAGCCGAGCTGGCCGAAGAAGTTTGTGCTGCGCTCCGGCCAATGCAGCTGATAAAGATCTATCCAATCCGTTTGCAGGCGCTGAAGGCTCGCATCCAGTGCGGCAACGATGTGCTGACGATTCATTTTCAGTTGGCCGTCGCGGATGTGGCTGATGCCGTTGCCGGGGCCGGCGATCTTGCTGGCCAGGATCCAGTCGGCACGATTACCGCGTGCCTTGAAGTAGTTACCTATGTAGCGCTCAGTGGTGGCATAGGTGTCCAGCTTCGGCGGTACCGGGTACATTTCGGCGGTGTCGACGAAATTGATGCCTGCAGCTTTCGCGCAATCCATTTGGGCGAAAGCTTCACTTTCATTATTCTGCTCGCCCCAAGTCATGGTGCCCAGGCAGAGCGCCGTGACGTCAAGATCAGTACGGCCTAGTTGGCGCTTTTCCATGCAGTGTCCTTGCGTTTGAAGAGATCTCGGTTGGGATGGTAGCGCAGGCGATAAGTTTCCTGCTTCGCAGTGGTGCGGGGGTATTCGTCGCGGTAGGCGGCTACTGGCAGCAGCTCCCTGATTTCGCCGCAACACGCCGTCTGCTCAGTGCGGCGAGAAGCTGCTTGCTATTTGGCTGGTAATCCGGATAATTCCGCAGCCTGTCGCCGGGGATGCCTAGCCCGTTGACGCAAAAACAAGGTAGGGGATGCCTAGCCTACCGAACACTGCCGTAGCGGACGCGCTGACCCGAGCCCCCGATAGCGTCTGTTTCCGGCTGTCCTGGTCTTGCCAGGGCGAGCACCATTCAGTAAGATTCGCCGTCTTATTTTCAGGGCGGC